>Ga0272442_10002560_pt1 | contig 26280 bp, 18 predicted proteins | sample SSMForm2O_FD_200262 | JGI IMG/M metagenome (GOLD analysis project Ga0272442, IMG submission 200262) | Marine sediment archaeal communities from Little Sippewissett salt marsh, Falmouth, MA, United States - SSM-Form-2O | ecosystem: Environmental > Aquatic > Marine > Wetlands > Sediment ... | reverse complement strand
AGTGGGACAAGGTTCCGGGTGCAGCGCAGTATCAGCTCGTGAACGAAATGGGCTCGGTGAATTATATCGGCGCGAAAAACGAGTTCGGCGATATGCCGAGCGAGCCGCAGCAATACCGTGTCCGCGCGGGGGATGATACGATGTTGGTCTGGGGCGAGTGGACGGCATGGACGATGCTGGGGTGATTTGTGAATTGTAGGGGCGACCGGTCGGTCGCCCCTACCGATATTGCACCTGACACCTGATATGTCTAAAGGCTTTTATGAACCCGAAATTATATACAAAAATTTCCGACCGAATCTCCGTTGTCCGCATCATGGGCGTTCTCAATATCACGCCCGATTCGTTCTCGGATGGCGGCGTGCATTTCAATCTCGATGACGCCGTTTCCGAAGCCGAGCGAATGCTCGGAGCCGGCGCCGATATACTCGATATCGGCGGCGAATCGACCCGCCCGGGTGCCGAACCTGTTTCACCCGAACAGGAACTGCGCCGTGTGCTTCCGGTTATCGAATCTGTTCACCGAAAGATTCCCGATGCGGTAATCTCTATCGATACATACAAATCCGATGTTGCCCGGCAGGCGCTCGAATCCGGCGTAACATGGGTGAACGATATTTCGGGCGGAATGTTCTCGCCCGATATGTTCGATATTGTGGCACAAAAAGGTGCGACAATGGTTATCTCGCATATCAAGGGCGCTCCCCGCAATATGCAGAAAAATCCGCATTATCAGGATGTCGTGGCGGAAATATGCGAGTTCTTGACATTGCAGACACGGAAAGCTCTGGATGCCGGAATCTCTGCGGATAAAATCATTATCGACCCGGGTATCGGCTTTGGCAAGCGATATGAGGATAATCTAAAAATTCTCAAGAATCTCGATAAGCTTAAAGTTCTTGGCTACCCGCTATTAATCGGGACATCGCGGAAAAGCTTTATCGGGCATTACACGGGGGAGCCGGATGCATCCCACCGCGACCCCGCTTCGTATGTTACATTCCTATGGTCGGCTGCAATGGGTGCGGATATATTGCGTGTCCACAATGTCCCGGGGACAATGCAGGTGCTCAAAATGGCGCAGGTAATCGGTAATCAGTAATCAGTAATCGGTTATCGGTAGTCGGGTAATCGGTGGTGCGGTGCAACTGACAACGGACTACTAATTGCAAATTTCAAATTTCAAATTGAAAACCGACACTGGACTGCTTTGCGGGGAGACCCTATACCCTAAACCCTATCCCCTGTTTTTAGACAACGGACCTCCCTATGGCAAATGCGGCTTGAATGATAAAACCAGAAGAAGTTCCTGACGGGTATCGTATATCGATGATCCCGACGGCGCGATAAGCTGCAGCCACAATCTATAAGTCTCATCAGGTTCGACTGCGAAACCGTAAGGACCGAAATCGTCTTCATTAGCCCATGAAACAGTCGATTTGACCATATCACGTGTCGGGCTGAAAAGCAATGGTGTTGTTACAAGGTCTTCAAACCGTGAGCGAAGTACGAAAATGTCATAACCGGACATCAATGCTGGTATCCAAAAACCACCGATGTCATAGACTCTGAGACCATAATCGAGCGGGAAATTGCCACAGTTCTCCACAACGGGCGCTTGAGTTGTTTCGGTTAAACGGGATTCATTTATATTCATCTCCCCGAAATTGACAGTGTCATTTGTGATACAGACATGAAGACTCATCTCGACAGCATCATAGTAAGCGACAAATATTTCGGTCGAAGTGCAGACAATATCATGCACAGTATCGCCGCCATCTGACCAGTGGTTGAAAACATATCCGATGTCGCCCTCGAGGTCGAGGTCGAGTGTACTTATACCAAGAGGAATCGGTTCATTCCATGGAACCCACCCGAATACCATACTCGCGCCATCATAGACACTGTCCCCGAGCGATATCCATCCGAAAATGTCAGCCGACGGGTCTTTGGAGATAATGATAAATACCTGCCCGGTATATTCGGCTTCGAGTTCGATAGGATGAGTCAAAGTGTCGAATCTCACCGCTTCGGTTATGCCATCGCTCCATCGAACAAAAGTGAATTTGATATTGCCATCGGGAGAAATATCCAGTGCACTCACCTGTGCTGTTATTGCCTCGCCGACATTGAACCATGCCTCGACACTGTCAGATTCACCGTCGCTCCATAACAACGAGTTAATTGAAACCGTGCCGAATGTATCCGCGGCGGGATTTTTTGTTATTCGATATACATACTGCAGGTCGTAGTTTGCGGTGAATGTGGTGTCGCCTAGGATTGGTCCGACATATCGCTCCGCAATCGGTGAATCGTTCCATCCGGTGAAAATATACCGGGCGGTGTCACCGCAATAGTCCGGATTCGTGGGTGCAATACTGTGCATCGAGCTATAAGTCCAGTAGCATGTGAGCGAATCCACAGCGGGAATGGTATCGCCGTCGATGATAAATCCGCCAAAATTTTGCATAGGATTTTTCAGGAAAGTTACTATTACTCCCTGACCGTAAATTGCAATCACCGATTCAGGTGCATCTACAATAAATGTGATAACAGGCGATGTTGAATCTACACCGGCAATTCCACTCCAATGGTCGAAAGCAAACACTTCACTCTCATAGAAAACCAGTGAATCTGTGGTGAGAGTTGCTTCGGTGCCATCCACATACCATCCTGCGCCGGTTTGAACAGGCACACCTCCGCCGCAACCGAAATACCCGTTCCCAACTCGATACTGTGTTTCGAATTGCCAGTCGAGATTGGAGCTTTCGTATATATCAAAGTTAAGTATATTGTCGGTTCCCGAAGGTGGAACGGAATTTGTCCCGAACCATCCGGTGCAGATATGAAGGGCGCCGGTCTCGAATATTGTATCATCTACCGAAGCGTCGATATGACTCCCGATGCTATACCAGTGTTCACCCACCGGGGGATAGGGAAAACCATAAGGCGATGTTACAGTGAGCGAAACCGCATTGTAAATCGATTCCCATATCCATGTAACAGAGGAGTGCGTCGAGATTGTGAAGTCGCATACTGTTTCGAGCCCGAATGCCGGCGCCGAACCCGAGCCTTCATATCCGAGGCATATCATGGTATCATCTGGGGATGTAACAAAGCTCAGAATATAAGTGCCGTCGGGATACCAGTGAATACCGACAGGCGGTTCGGGTGAATCGAAAGCGCTAATAATCTCGAGACTCCACTGCAATTCGCCATCCCATATCCATGTTATTGTTGTATTCTCAGTGATAGTGAATGCTGTGCTGTTGGTTCCTCCCGATGGTGAGACCGAGCCTGAACCGACCCAGCCGGTGCAATAATGCCATTCGCTTTCAACATAAACGGATTCCTCGATGGTTGCATTTATTGTGGTTCCCTCGGGGTAAACCGTGATCCCAGATGGAGTAGGAGAGCCGAATGGAGAATATACCCGAAGTGTGCAAACCGTGCCTGTCCAGTATTCCCAGTTCCATGTTATTTCCGACGGTTCGAGAATATCGAAAGTCGAGTGTGTTCCCGAGCCTGTTGTAGGAACCGATCCAACTCCTATCCAGCCGGTACAGAAATACCAGCCATCGGGGGCTGTTACCGAGGCTGTTACCTCTGTGCCTTCAGCATAATAGTGCGTTCCCGCCGGTGGATTCGGCGAATCGTAGTCGCCGGGGTTGTTCACAACAAGTGGATACAGTACCGGTCCAGCCCATTGCCACACAACCCACGAATTAGTTTCGATAATGAATGTCAAACTGTTTGTATCGCCTGTTACGGGCACGGAACCGCCGCCGAGCCATCCCGAGCAATAGCGCCATTCGCCAGCGGAGAAAACAGAATCTTCGACACTGCATGTTACCTCGGTGCCGACAGGTAGATAGGTAATTCCCGATGGCACTGGAGAACCATAAGCTGAGAATACAGTCAGTACAACTACTTCGGTTGTATCGGTTACTATTTCCCAGTTCCATGTTATCGATGATGGCTCGGTAAAAATGAATGCAATCGAATCGCCGAAACCGTCATCGAGAGAACCAGCGCCATCCCAGCCGATAACATAAGCGGTGTCGTCGGGTGATGTTACCCATGCGGATATGATGACGCCTTCATCATACCACTGAGTTCCTTCCGGTGGCTGCGGCGTATCATAACCATCGGGATTATCGACGGCAAATGTATGCTGGGTTCGATAATCCCACCATATCTCTGTGTCTTCCCAGATTGTAAATGTAACGGATGTATCGGTTCCCGGTGTCGGAGCGGAACCTGTTGCTGTGAAACCCTCGCAAATGTGGCGTGTGTCGGCTCCGGCATACACCGTTTCCGGCACTGCACAGGTAACTTCGACACCTTGATTGTAGAATAAAGTCTCATCCGGGGCTATCGGATTATGAATGATTAAAACAAGTTGGTCTATCCACAGCCATGTAACCGAAGCGGAATCGGTAACGGTGAAATTGAACGAAGTCCCGCCTCCGCTTGGCAAAGCGCCGGTGCCAAGATAGCCCACACAAGTTGTATGATTTATTGTATCGGGTGATGTAACCGAGCCGAATTGTTCGGAGCCTTCGTCGAACCAGTGTTCACCGATTGGGGGAACAGGATTATCATATCCGCTGAAAACATAAAAATGATATTGATGGAGCCATTGCGCTTGCTCGACTGCCGGACCGGTAACATTGAAGCTTGCTGGATTGTCGGTACCGGTGTATTGAGCGCCGGACCAGCTATCGAAAATATAACGTTCTTGTGGAGTAGCATCGGCGACAGCATCGATTTCAATCGATGCCATTGTGCCTTCCTCGTACCAGCCTTCACCGGATGGCGTGCCGTGACCGTTGGCATCGACAGTGATATAGTAATCGCTGACATAATTTGCTGTGAATGTTGTGCCATCATCGACCACGACATTGCGGTGCACAACCGATGTGCCGTCATCCCAGCCAATAAACCTATGCCGGCTATCGGAGGTAAAAAGCGCAATCGAATCGACAACAAGGTCGTGCGATGTACCAAGAATAACGAAAAGCGTGCATGGGGAATCGAACCATGTTCCGTCAACATTAACGCTATCGGGACCGTTCGATGTTTGAACTATCATTTGCGCGCCGGCAAGCGAGTATTCAGCATCCAATGTGTATGGCGCATCCATAACAATGGTTGTCGATGAATCATTAGGTTCCGCAACCGGACCGCCTGTCCATTGCTCGAAATCATAACGGACACCGCCATCCCATGTGTGCTCGTTGGTGGATATAGGTACAGATGTTCCCTCATCATGCCACCCACCGCCGGTAAGAGTGGGCGCAACCGGTGTACCGGAGTAAGTTAATGTCAGCCGGTGCTGCGTGAGCCAATTCGCAGTTGCGGAATAAGCTGCATCCATTGTTAGATTTGATGAACAAGTCGGGTTGTTGCCGGTTACATCTCCGCTCCAGATGTCGAACACAAAACGCGTTTCTCCCGCATAAATGATTGAATCGGAAACGCATGCGCATGTTGCGTCGCCATCGTCATACCACGCTTCGCTTCCCACACATGGCGAGGAATGACCGTTCTCGTCGATATCGAGGAACCACTGTTCACGATAATCGGCTGTAATAGAATCGGCTCCCGTAACGGTGCCTGCGGGTGGTATTGCGCAGAACCAGCGATGAGTGGTTGAACTTCCCGAAGATGAATACCCATAGCTGTATGGGTGTGGAGAACCAGCCGCTGCCCAGAAAGCATAGCAGTTTCCATCCCATACCGAATGCGGCGAGCCGTCGATTGTAACAGTAGCGCTGTTCGACGATGTAAGCGGGTCTCCGTGGACCGTTCGAGCGCAGAATGCCACACGGTACTGCTGACTCCAGTTTGCGACTGCGGCTCGTGCGGCAGTCATCGAGATTGTATTGGATGAAGAGGAATTTGTACCGCTGGCGCCGTCGCTCCAATGGTCGAATATATAACGCGTGCCGGGGAATCCATTGATAATCGAATCGTTCACGCACGCGGTTACCGATGAGCCGTGATTATACCAGCCCTCGAGACCGGCGCAGGGTGATGAATGTCCGTTCTCATCTATGTCAAACCACCATTGTTCGGCATAGTAAGCCCGAATCGTATCGCCGGAAGAAATGAACCCGCCCGGCGGGGATGCACAAAACCATCTATGGGTTGCACTGCTGCCCGACGATGTGGATGAATATGAATAATTATGTGAACTGCCACCCGATACCCAAACATCATAAGGATTGCTGTCCCATACAGAATGCGGTGAGCCATCGAGTGTAAGTGTTGCATAATTCGATGCGGACATGTCCGTGCCGGATGTTGTTGTTATCGCTTCAAACACAAGATGATACTCACTGCTAAAATTAGCTGTAATAGTCAATGCGCTTGAAGGCGCTGTTACCGTATGTGTTTGTCCACCGCCATCAGACCAGCTATACCATGTGTGTCTACTCATTCCCGATATTTGCGGCGAGTTTACCGAAACAGTATGGTTTGTTCCGGGTAGCCAGAAAAAATTCACCGGAGCTGTATAAGTAACTCCATCGACAATAACCTGAAGTCCCGTTGGATTGGTTGCAATAGTTGTTGCGGGAAGTAGTTGCTGTGTGTATGAGCCTGTGCAGCTACCAGATCTTTGAATCGATGCGGTATTTGAATAACTTGTTCCATAATATATTTTGATTCTTCCGCCTGTACCGCTTCCGCCCGAACCTCCGGAGTATCCCGCGCCATCATAAGAGCAATCGATGTCGCTGTGTCCGGAACCGCCGCTTCCAGCAGAACCACCGCCGCCGCCATCGACACTCACAATGCCGGAGAGGGACACATTTTCTCCCATAATAAGGATTCCCCCACCGGAACCTCCAGCTCCACCTCCGCCTCCACCTCCGGCGCCATAAAATATATCATCTTCAAAAGCGGTTCCCGTGCTAGCATCGGCATCGGAGCCGTAACCACCACTACCACCGGTTCTGCCATCCGCTGTAATAGTACCCGATGAATAAATCCGCACAGCTTCGAGCAAGACAGCGCCAGCGCCATAGCCACCCCGTCCTCCCGGTGCGGAGTAGTCATACCAGCCACCACCGCCACCGCCGCCACCACCGCCACCACCGGAGCCACTCATAATAGTATAACCTATCGATGAGCCGTATGCAGAGCCTCCTGAAGCTCCGGAGCCACCGGCTCCGCCAGCACAGTAAATACTGCAATCAGGGCTGTCGGCGCATCCCCCGCGACCGCCATTACCGCCGCTTCCTGCAGAGCTACAGCCATAAGCGCCCCCGCCTCCGGCGCCGCCACCGCCACCGCCGGAGTACGAGTAGTCATATTCGAGCCACCAGTTAAAACAATTGTCGTTTGAGCCTTGTGCGCCGGCAGTGCCGGTATTGCCGTGTCCGGAACCACCACCACCATATCCGCCATATCCTCCTTCGGAGATGTTCCAGTCGCCGGCGGAACCGCCGCCACCGCCGGGGTAGCCGGAACCATTTGCGTCGATTGTGCCGTAATTAAGAATTGTATCGGCGATTATGCCGCAATATCCGCTGTTTGTGAAAGCCGAGTTGAAGGCTTTTACAATAAGCTGTGAGCCTGCGGTCAAGGTGAATTTATTTATATTATAGAACTCGCCCAGAATAGTCCTTCTCCCCGATATATACATGTTGCCGCCGCCCCAGTTCTCAGAACCGCCGGATGCAACCATACCGTTTGTTTCGCCATAAAGATTGATATAATCTATGCCCATGTCGAAACCATCGTATCCATAGTAGTCGAACACGAACGAGACTTGCGAGTAGCGGTCGATATAGGCGGACATATCGATGTCTTTGTATGTGCAATTCGCTGACTCATCATAATAAGTGTAGTAATAGTAGTTACTGCCATCGGTGGAATAATAGAGATAAAGCCAGTTATACCAACTGCTTCCGTAGTTTGTCGGATTCATTGTGAGATAGAATCTAAGTCTCAGGTTATAAGCGTTGGAGATATTAATATTAGGTGTGTATAGATATTCATCCTGCCATCCGGAACTTTGCCATAATATTTGTGCCCAATATGAGCCATTGCACGGGCTTCCGGCGGGCAAACTTATGCCGGTTCCCCGATGCCATGTATATGAACCGGAATAGTTGCCGATAAGCGACCATCCTGATGGCGGGAATGTGCCACCCTCAAACGATTCCGACCAAAATGTGCTTGCCATCGTCTCTTCAGCTTCTTCGGTGTCAAAAGTTCTTGCCAATCCTTCGAATGGAATTGGTTCCCCGGGCTGGAAATCGATTATTTTGCTGTCTTTTTCGACCTTAATATGAAGAGGTGGACGAAACTCAACCGGTATCGCTTCCCATTCTTGAGGAATTTCATATCTCGATGGTGCGGAAGTGATATCATTATCGCGGGCAAGAATTTTGCGACCATTCATTGATTCCGAGGTTTGGACAGGTTCCTTATGGGGAATCTTTTGAGATGAATTCTGCGTTGAGTTGGTTTTTGACAAAATCTCGCCGGCATGAATATCGCGTGGGAGTTTATCAGCATTTTGATAATCATGAATACGGGGGACATACGGTAACTCTTTAATTAAAAGCTTGTCGGGCATGTTTTTCAAGTGTTCGAGCATAGCAGTAGCTTTGTTGCGACGCTCAAAGGCTTTGTCTAGTGGAATAATATTTTCCTCAAGAATTATTGAATGTATCAATGCTTCATTTGAAGCTATGATGTCAATGAAGTTTCTTGCTGTAATTGTTTTTTGCACGAGAGTATTATTCTGTCGAATGTTGTTAAATGCATCATCGAGCATCACGGCGCGAGATTCGAAAACAGAATCGAGGTCGCTATTTATTCCATAAAGGCGAGAATCTTCAGCAAGCAATTCTGAAAACAGTCCTGCTTGACAAATTGAGATTAAAATTATTACAAAGGATAAAAGAAATATCTTTTTAAACATCTATCTTCCTCCTCATATTTTGACCGGGTTTAATTTGCTGAACCAAGTAAAATCAGATAGTTATCTTATTGGACAGATCATCTAATACATAATTAATATGAATATTTTATCAAAGTTCAATATATTTATTGCAATTTTGGAATATTATTTGACGGATAAGAAGTTTTTATATTGAAAATTGTGTTTCATCGCATCACTAATTATGTAGAAAGTATATTTTCATAATATGCATCAGAATTTACATTAAGCATTTAACAACCGAAGTGTAGTTAATTATGCTTCCCTAAAATATCCCTACCAACAGCACCTCTATTTTTTTTAATAAATAATGCTTTAATTACTTGCTTTTTTGAAAGGAACAAATTATATTAAAGCATTGAAAATATTGAATTTGTGGCTATCCCAAATGCGCACTTAAGATTTTCAGATGTAATGAGTCTGGATAGTGTTAGAATCCCATTTATTTGATGAGAATAATTTAGAAAATTGGATGTGAATATGATAGAAAATTCCGGGAAATTAGAGTTTGAGGAAAGAGATTATACCGCTGATGATATAAAAGTACTCGAGGGTCTCGAGGCTGTTCGCAAACGACCTGCAATGTATATTGGCAGCACAGGTCCAAGCGGGCTTCATCATCTCGTGTATGAGGTGGTCGATAATGCTATCGATGAAGCATTAGCAGGATACTGCAAGAACATCGAGGTTACGCTTCATCAGGATGGCAGTTCAACAATAATCGATGATGGGCGTGGAATTCCGGTCGATATTCATCCTCAACTCGGTATCTCTGCAGCTGAAGTTGTGTTGACTAAACTTCATGCAGGTGGAAAATTCGACAAAAAAACTTATAAGGTTTCCGGCGGTCTTCATGGTGTCGGCGTTTCCGTTGTGAATGCTCTATCGGAACATCTCGAGATGGAAATCTGGCCCGATGGCGGTGTTTATATCCAGCGATATAAACGCGGCATCCCGCTCGCACCACTCGTGCGCAAGGGAACGACAAAGCGTCGTGGAACACGAATCACATTTAAACCCGACCCCGATATTTTTGACAATATCGATTTCTCTTTTGAAACACTCTCGGCAAGGCTCAGAGAACTTGCATTTTTAAATCCCGGTGTAAGAATTGTGATTTCCGATGAGCGTGAGGAAAAGAAAGCTGAATTTAAATATGACGGCGGGATTGTTGAATTTGTGCAATACTTGAATAAAGGTAAGCACCGCATTTTTTCACCGCCGGTTTTTCTGAACGGCGAAAAAGATAATGTTACCATTGACATTGCACTTATTTACAACGACAGCTATAATGAATTGTGTCTTACTTTTGCGAATAACATCCATACTACGGATGGCGGAACACATCTTGCAGGATTTCGTTCGGCATTGACACGCTCACTTATCAATTATTCATCGTCTAAAAACTTGCTTAAAAAAGGGGATTCAATTTCTGGGAACGATGTCCGTGAGGGCATTACCGCTGTGGTTTCGGTGAAAGTTCCCGAACCTCAGTTCGAGGGTCAAACCAAGGCTAAACTCGGCAATTCCGATGTAAAGGGCATAGTCGAGACTTTGGTGTATGATGGTCTTTCGACCTGGCTCGAGGAACATCCCGTAGCTGCAAAATCGATAATAGAAAAGGCATTACGCGCCAGCCGCGCTCGTGAAGCCGCTCGTCAGGCAAGAGAACTGGTGCGGAGAAAGGGTGCTCTTGATGGCGCATCATTGCCCGGAAAGCTTGCCGATTGCCAAACACGAGATCCGGAAGAAGCTGAGCTATTTATAGTCGAGGGAGATTCTGCGGGAGGTTCTGCAAAACAGGGAAGAGATAAGAGATTTCAGGCTATCTTACCGTTACGAGGGAAAATACTTAATGTGGAGAAAGCGCGTATAGATAAAATCCTGAAAAATGCTGAAATTCGCGCTCTGGTTACAGCAGTGGGAACAGGTATAGATGATGACATCACAATAGATAAGCTGCGCTATGGAAAGATAATTATCATGACTGATGCAGATGTCGATGGCGCTCATATAAGAACGCTCCTATTGACATTTTTCTTCAGGTATTTGCGACCTATCGTTGAATTCGGGCATCTTTTCATCGCACAACCCCCTCTTTACAAGATCAGGGACGGGAAGAAAGAGCGATATATCAAGGATAATAAAGTAATGGAGAAATACCTTATTCGCGAGGGTTCAAAAAAAGCTCAATTCAAGGATGCGAAAGGTAATACAATCGATGGTGAAAAACTGGTTGTTATTTTGGAGGAAGTATCTCTAATAGAAAAAATACTTAGTTACTTTCAGCGGCATGGAAAGCCTAATAGGTTACTAGAGCTTATAATTAAACATAAAATTTTAACTGTCGATGATCTTGGCTCGCAAACAGCGCTTATCGATAAGCTTCATGCAGTATCCGATGAAGCACAGAAGCTTGGATTTACAACTAATCACTCCACAACCTATGATGAAGAACATCTTTGCTGGAGCGGTATTTTAAATTTTGAGGGCAATGGCGCTTTTGGAACGCTCGAACTTTCGCATGGTTTTATCGACAGCCCGGATTTTGAGGACCTAGTTGAGCGTCTTTCCCCGCTTATGGAGGACCATCCGTTGCCGGTTACGCTGTATGTCAAGGATATTTCTTATGAGTTCCAGACCTATACCGAGTTTATCGAACGCATCGAGGAACTTGGTCGTGAAGGCAAATACATTCAGCGATACAAGGGTTTGGGAGAGATGAATCCAGACCAGCTTTGGGAAACGACAATGAATCCTGACACAAGGAGATTACTTCAAGTAAGGCTCGAGGATCCTGCGGATGCCGATATAATATTCTCGGTTCTTATGGGTTCGCAGGTCGAGCCGAGACGCGAATTCATCGAGACAAATGCTTTAAATGTGAGAAATCTCGATGTTTAATACATGCGTTCCCGGTTATTTTATCGGATTAAATTGAGATTTTGGAGCAACAAAAAAATAAGATTAAAAGAAGCAACAATTTTATTTACACTGAATAGTATTTTTTATTTTTGATTTTTTAAATCATGAATTATTTATAAAAAGTATATTATTAACTTGAGATTTTTCAAGGGGTTATTATGAGCATAGATAAATTTTTTATTAAGGCAATAGAACAGGGTGCATCCGATATTCATTTCAAAGTTGGACGACCTCCTGTTGTCAGGTTATATGGCGACCTTTTCGTTATCAAAGGCGCACCTCTAACTTCGGAGGATATTACAAATCTGGTTTTCAACTTGCTGACTCAAGCAAAAGGTAAGCATCTTCGGTCTTTCACCGAGATAGACACGACATATTTTATTCCCGATAAAGCGCGTTTTCGTGTAAATATATACCGGTCTCGTGGGGAGTATGCTATCGCAATGCGCTATATTCCGATGACAATTCCTTCTCTCGAGGATTTGAAAGTTCCACCTGTCATAACACATTTTGCGAGGCGACCACGCGGATTGGTTCTTGTTACAGGAATCACATGTTCCGGCAAAACTACTTCATTGGCGTCAACGATGGAGTTTGTGAATTCGAATCGCAAAGTTCACATTATAACAATTGAAGATCCCATCGAGTTTATTTACAAGGACCGAAAATCCGTGATTCATCAACGCGAGGTGGGAATCGATACTCCCGATTATTTAACCGCGCTTAAAGCATCACTGCGAGAAAATCCCGATATAATTATGGTTGGTGAGATGCGTGATGTGGATACTATCGCAACTGTTCTTCAAGCTTCGGAAACCGGGCATCTTGTATTCACCACATTTCACACAGTCGATTCCAAAAGCACAATCGCTCGGATAATATCATATTTCCCCGAGAATTTACAGCATCAGGTTCGCTCACAGTTAGCCGCAAATCTGACAGGTGTGATATCTCAAAGATTGGTCAAGCGGCGTGATAAGCGTGGATTGGTGCTTGCCACCGAGGTTATGGTTAATACTCCGTCGATTAGGTCGGCAATTCTTGAAAACCGTCTCGAGGAAATACCGGCGATTATTGCTCGAGGTTCGGAAGAATATGGTATGCAGACATTCGACCAAGCCGCCGTGAAACTGTTTAAGGAAGGTCTCATTACCGAGGAAACCGGTCGAGCCACAGCATCTTCACCATCGGAATTTGACAGAGCGATTAAGTTCACAGGTTGACATGTAAGACCGAAATTTTTCTATGTGCTTTCCGAACAACTATTAGGTTTCTCCAATCTAAGCGGGGTTGTAATGCGCTTGATTAAGAAGATTCTGGCAACATTTTTTGGAGTTGGTTATTGTCCGGTTGCATCGGGCACCGCGGGGAGTTTTGCCGCTGCGATTTTGATATGGTTCCTTGTCCCGACTCAATCTATCTGGTTCATTGCTATAGTAATTCTTACTGTGCCGATTGCTGCATTTTTCTGTGGTGTGGGTGAAAAATTCTGGAATAAAGCCGATTCAGGACACATTGTTCTGGATGAAGTTATTGGAATGGCAATAACTTATATGTGGATGCCAAAGGACTGGAGAATTTTTCTCATAGGATTTCTTCTCTTTCGGTTCTATGACATTACAAAGATACCTCCTGCGGGCGCTGCCGAGAAAATAAAAGGTGGCTGGGGCGTTCTTCTCGATGATGTGGTCGCTGGAATATATGCAAATATTGGACTCTGGATTGTGGGATTTTTATTTTTCAAGAAACTTTTCACACATTGATAATCCATAAGCTTCAGAATACCGAGAAAAAACATGAGGATACTGTGAAAACGAGTAACCGATGAACGATAACCTTTTTCTTTGTGTCTCCCGTGGCTTATATTCTTATTATATGATATTGGTCAATAAATTATGAAATATTCGGGTGAAAGATGCGGTTTTTTGCGAAATACAAATATCATTAAGTATTTCTATTTCCATGAAGACCTTATTTTACGGGACTTGCTTTCAGGCACATAATTTGCTTATAATTTTATGAAATGGTTTTTTTTTATAAAAAAGATCGGTCGGGTTTTACATTAATCGAGTTAATGATTGTAATAGTCATTGTCGGTGTTCTTAGCGCCCTTTCGATGAGTATGTATCGGACCGCTGTTCGTAAAGCCAAATATACCGGTGCAAAAATATGGCTTAAGCGGATATTTCAGGCTTGTGAGGAATTCTACTATGATTGCGGCTGCTATCCTCCCGATGTGAATCCGGATATTTGTCCTCCCGGTCTATGCCCGGAATACCTCGAGCATTGGCCCAAAGCCTCGAGAGATCCTTTTGGGGCAATGTATGATTATGAGAGTCACAATGGTACCGCCGGCAAGTGTGTCGGAGTTACATATCTGGGAAAAGATAAGCAGCACGAACTACAATGGGTATGGGGGTTTAATCATGGGACAGTGGGACAAATACTTGAAATCCCGACAGGTGACGATTTATTCATTGTAATTGCACAAGGTATTCAAACCTGCCAATAACCGATAGTGTTAAAACTCGATTGCTGCACCAATGTGGATAGTCATCAAATCGGTTTTAGATTTTGAAACATCGTAGATAACTTCAGTTCCTTCACCGCGAGCGATCGAGCCTTCTTTAAGATATTCAGCTTCGCCACCAAAGGCATATATAGCTTTAAGGTCGATATATACTTTATCGGGACCGCTGCCGCCACTACTTCTTCTACCGGATGAAGCCCTTCCTTTCTCCCAGACCTTTATCATAAGTCCTCCACCAGTGCCGTAGGCAAGAGCGAGGTCGTCGAAATTAGTTGAACTCGCAACCTCGTCCTGGTCGTCGATATCCTCGATTCTGGTGGTTGTCCATAAATAATTAAATCCCAGACGCCCTTCGATATAAGGTTTAACATACCCCATTGGCATGCCGACCTGCATCATCATGTGAACCTGTGCAAGATTGTTTGTTGTTGTAACCTCAACCATTACATCGGGGATTGTTGTCGAGAATGGTTCATTTCGCGATTCGGAACCATAAGTTATTGTTCCTAATGCCACCCCGATTGCGAAAAAAGGATTAGGTTGATAGGCAATATGTCCGCTTATGCCAATACCGATGCGGTCAACATTCTCTTTGAATTCACCCTGCGGTATTCCAATTGTAAAGTTCAGTCCACCCTGTCCCCCAGCAAAAAGTCCGGATACGATTAATAGACTTGCTGCAATTATGTACCGATTTCTCATAATGTTCCCCCCTTTATTCAACATGGATTCAGGAGTGTTCTCCCGATATCGATTTTCATTCTAATGTTACTTCTCAATAATAGTATAGTATAAAAATTCAGAAGAACAAAAGCAAATTTATGCTAAAATATCAGATTCTGTTTGTATGGAATCCAAACTATATAAATGATATTAGTGAAATTATTCTTTTGTTTTCTCTTACAATCAATATCTTTCTTTTGAACAGGAGGAAAGTAATGAGATTAATGACTATAGTAATTCTCGTATTCGCAGTGTCCATCTTTGCGCAGATTTCAGTCGAGGGACCATCGGGAATTGTAATTCAAATGGATACGTCGAAGGGCTTAATTGCATTCGGTGATACATCGGGCAGAAAGCTAACTTACAATTTCGATTATCCATGGACACGCGGGGGCAATTTTGCGGTTTTTGCTGTCGATGAAGCTGGATTTACCAATCTCCCCGGTGAAGTTATGTTTGGATTTGAAAATTTGAGCGGGAATCCCGGCGGCAGCGGATATTATATGGGCACATTGAGTAAGAATTGGCGAGTTCCTCATGGTGCGGGAGCGCTTTTCTTCCAGATTTCCGTTACACCGGTCGAACTCGATGGCGCTGGTGTAGGAAGAATTTCACTCTATATTTTTAATAGTGATGTTATCCCTCATCAAATTGGTGGAATGCTGGGTATCGATTTAAAAATCGGCAACAACGATAGCCCCCCCCTGACTACAAGCACAAATGTGCTTAGTGTCGGGACATTGCTCAATGAAGACTATATGCCATATTTCTGGCAAGCTTTCGAGATTTCACCAGGAGCTGGCTGTGAACAGGTGATTGCACGAGGATACCTTAAGGGTTTGGGCGCGATATCACCGGATAGATTCGCTCTTGGAGACCTGCTGTTCCTCGGATTGCATCCATGGGAATTCGATTCATCATTTATCGATGTGCCATATCATGACAGTGCAATCATACTTCGGTGGCCCAAAGAAAATGTGAACCCGGATAAGTCGGTTGAATTTATCACATACTTCGGATTCGGGCGATGCATAACAAGCGCTATGGATATACTACTGTTCCCCATGATACCCGCTGAACTTATAGCCAATTGCGATGAAATCGATGCCCCTTTTGAAGCTGCGGTACTGGTTCACAATATTTCACTTATGGCAGGGCTTACTGACGGAGAGGTATGCATTAGCCTGCCGGATGGTGTTTCGCTTGAATTCGACCCGCTTCATCCTGATGAACCATGTCTCCCGCTTTCGGTAGATCCGATGCTTCCCGAAAGCAGCGCCGTTACGGCATGGCTCGTGGATATCGATGATACAGCTCTATGGGGCGATTCAATAATGATTACTCTTACACTAACTGGGGAACCTGCAGTTTCGATTACAGAAACTTCATGGGTATATATTCCCAATCCAGATGGTAATCTTCCACTTTGTGCATTGAATTTTCCATATCGCTATCTTGGCTGCCCCGATAGCGCTTCTATTGTTATCCCGTTTTACTTATGGGATGATTCGGGTATCGACCGGCTTTCTGTTGCAACGAAACTGGGCGACCATATATTGCTTTCGATTTCGGGGTATGTAAGTTTTACAGAAGAATCATTATTTGTGGTTGTGCCGGAATGGGCGATGGTTCACTGTGATACACTTCCTTTGCAGCTTATCAGCGCCACGGACATATACGGATGTTCTCCTGCGGAATTCCCGCCTGTCGAGACACTTTTCGTTGACCTTTATTCGCCGAATTTCCACGGTTTTATACCCCCGGGTGGAGCATCGTGCCCGCAAATACCTGTTATTCGCATGTTTATTGTCGATGAACCTGCGGGTGTGAACCCGATGTCGATTGAAATCAGATTCGACGGTGTTGATATTCCACCGGATGACCCGCGAATTTCATGGGAAGAAGATACTATTCTTGTATTCACATCGAGCGATACTTTCCCGATTGGATATCCGCTTACAATTTGTTTGATGAGTGTGGCGGACAACACGGATTTATGTGGTCCTCATGTTACAGAAACACCGTTTTGCGCAACATATACGGTATCCGCTATCGATGAAGCTATTAAAATGCCTGAAAGACCTTCATTATGGGCAGCACCGAATCCATTCAATGCGACATGTGAAATATCGCTCTTTCTTCCGCAACCCGGTGAAGTCTGTATCTATATTCAGGACATTTTCGGGAGATATGTCGCAACAATCGAGCATAACAAATTTATGAGTGGAACATATAAATTTCATTGGAAGCCATCCATCAAAACTCCCTCTGGAGTTTATCTTATTTCAGCCGATTTTAATCGGCAAAAGATTGTTTATCGAGCGCTATATGTGAAATAAAGGTCTGAGAGGATTTTACATCGATATAAAATTTGAGTCATTACAAGAACGGTTATTCGGTAAAGATGTAATACTTTGAAGTAAATTGCACCAAAATGAAATAAACATCACAGGATTGCTTTTCTGCCAGGCACTCATTCCTGTGGTTAATAATACATTCTACATTTTACATTCTTCATTCTTTTGATTCGGGTTATCCTTTTTTGAGAATAGTTTCTTTATTATCCGAATAAAATCGCGAAACATCTCAAGCCAGACATCTTCTTTGGTTTTATATTCCATAATTATTCTTTCCACAAAGTCTGTTTTTTCCCTATTTGTAATAAAGGATAGCTTTGAATTATTCGCAAGGTATTTTGTTTTTTAATATAGCGTACATCTGCCGAATATATATTATTCATCGCTTTACAATTCATTGTCATCCCGCTAAAGCCGGATTAAATGGAATACCGGTCATTGAGTCTTTTGAAATGACAGATATTTTTAATTCAGAACTCTCAACTCTTAACTTTTAACTCCTGCATTTGTGCATGACGAATTAAAGTGTCATTTAAAAGCTCTTCGACATCACGAAAAGTTTGCATACCACTCAATCTTTTTCTGAGCGATGCTGCATCTGATACTCCATGAATAAGCTTAATGAAAATCTTGGTACCCCATTTAATTGCTCTTTCCTCGCCGCGAAATTCAATTTCATCGAGCAGAAAAGCTTTAGTTGTCTCGATACGGTCCCGCAAAGAGAATGCAGGGATTTCCTTTCCCTCACAAAATAACCTGGCTTGAGTAAAAAGCTGGAAATTAGCGACTCCGCCGCGGGCAATCGCTATTCCATCGACATCGCTTAGGTTGACATTCTCGAAAACATCCTCGATTGTCATAATGTCTCCACTGCCTATTACCGGAATGGAGAGCTTTTTCACAGCATCCCTAATTAATGACCAATTCGCTTTACCTAAATATTGCTGCTCTGCCGAACGGGGATGAATAGTTACAAATTCGATTCCGATTTTTTCCAATTTAAGCAGAAGCTCTATAGTTTCCCGCCATTCCGTGCAATTTTTTACTCCACATCGAACTTTTACCGAAACCGGTATTTTCGATTCCATTGCCGCCTGAACGACCTCGATTGCTCTCTCGTGGTCGGCAAGAAGCGCAGCTCCGGCACCGCGACGCATTACTTTCCTTACAGGACAGCCGAGATTCAAATCGAGACCGGTAAATCCCACATTAGCTATTATTTGCGCAGCTTTCAACATCCAATCGGGATTTCCAGTGAAGAACTGGATGCCGATTGGTTTCTCATACTCGGTGAATTCGATAAATCTAAGGGTGCTCTTTGTAGAATGGCAGAGACCCTCGGCGGAGACCATTTCCGTGAAAACCATATCAGCGCCGTATTCGTGCGCATAGCGACGATATATTCTGTCTGTGTATCCCGCCATTGGAGCGGCGAGAACGACTTTGCGGTCGAGTGTTTTTATTAAATTCATAGTTTAAGCAAATTTACCGACACTTGCTCTATGATTTGAAGGATTTCGTAATAACGGATGCAATTGCGCCATAGAGCAGCGAATATTGCGGGTTTCGTTCCAGATTTGCACGGAGTTGGTTTATCCTGCGAATTAATTGAAGCGCTCGATGAGTATTTCGTAACTTCGATGCCGCATGTTCGATTATCTCCTGCGAATCTATATTTAATATTTTTGATCCGGAAATACAGGCTGCAGTATCCCGCGCAAGTGATATTAAAGTTTGAAGAAACGTGAATGCATATTCCGAATTCGATGGCGCTTCATTTGCCCACTCCCATATTTTGAGGATATTTTCATCAGCAGCATAATGGAAAGTCTCGATTGCACTTTCTCTTATTTTGATGAATTCCGTCGATGCGAGTTTAAGCGCTGTTGCGACACTTCCTTCGGCAAGCTGCGCCGCGCATTCCGCCAATTCTTTGGTGATATTGTGTTTCTCGAATAAATGCTGATATATCTGTTTTGTGCTCACCCGCCTAAACCTTACCGGTTGAGTTCTTGACCGAATTGTCGGCAAAAGTGATTCGGGGTGGGATGTCGATAAAATTATGTGTGAGTCGGGCGGCGGCTCTTCCAATGTTTTAAGAAAGGCATTTGCAGACTCTTTGTTCATACGGTGTGCATCGGCAACAATAACGAATTTCCCCCCCGGAGAGCTTGCAGGTGTGGAAAGGAATTGCTGTGCAGTATGAATCATCGGAAGCAAAATCCGGGTGGGTCTCGAGAAACCAGGTCGCATAAACGGCGATTTTTTGAAATTCTCATAAGCCTCTATCATCTGTTCCGTTTTTTTCCAAACAGGTGAAGGCATCGGGAAAATGATGAAAATGTCGGTATTATCCCATGCGGAAATTGTGCGGCATGTATTGCATTTGCCGCAAGGTTGACCGCATTCCTTCCGTGTGCATTTTAGAAATTTGATATATTCGATAGCGGCAACAAATTTGCCGATACCATCGAGACCGGTAAAGAGGTAGGCTGAACCTATCCTATAGGATAAATATGACTGCCAAAGAAAATTCCTCGCTTCGACTTGTTCAGGAAAATCCTTAAGGAAATTGTCGAAGCATTCCTGTTCGTTATTGCTGCTTGTCATAGAATAAACCTTCAATTTTGTGTTTGTCGTTATTTTCTTTTACTTGTGCAGCAATCTCTAAGAGTTTCGTAAAGCTCCCATTGGTCACGACGCTTTAGCTTTTTCTTAATTGCATTGTCTATCACTGAATCTAACTCGGCATAATATTCACAGCTTTTTTCATAGTTTTCGAGTTTACATTCGGCATAACCCGCAACAAGCGCAAGCTGACATAGGTTAAAATCACTTCTGCCACGGTAATAATTCATTAATTCATCAGCAACAGGAGGGATTTCATCCCAGTTTGCAGTAACATAGTTCATAATCAAAATATCCCACTTTGTAGTTCTGGAATCTTTGTGAATTCCAGTAAGAATATCGAGTTTTGCCAGAGCATTTGCTGTATCTCCGTGGTCGAGATATATGAAAATCAATGAATGCAGGGCATTGCTTTTGCCCAATTGTGAATTGCAAGCAGCATTTTCGAGAAGCGCAATGGCAGTATCCCGCTTATCGCTCACAATTCCAAATGTTCTTAAAATACCGGCTTTTGCCGAAATCCAATAGTAAAAATTGCCAAGTCCGATTGCAGATTCAATTGCAAGAATAGAGTCGTTCAATGCGAATTCCCATAGTTTTGCAGCATTTTTACCATCGTTCCACGCCGAAAGCATACTTCCATTTTCGGTAACAAAAGCAAGTATAGCACGCTGACCGAGAAGGTTCCCGGTTACAAATGCGCCCCATTGGTCGGTAGGTTCTCTGCCCCATTTTCGGATACAAAAGGCTTCGGCGGAATCCATCCGTGCTACAAGGTTAACCGCGAGTGTCTCATTCTCGGAATCGTGCAATGCCGATGTTTCTGACATTATCCTGAAAACGATATGAGTGGGGTCATCCGGGTAGATTTTTGCAAGAGAATCGAAAATGGCTTCAGCTCTATCAAAATCATTATCAAAAACAGTGAACATGCCATCTGCAAGTGCATCGAAATATGGTGGTAATTCGGCGGAAACAATAGATGATATCGCGAGTATAAAGACAAAAGCTTTCATTATTGATTTTTCTATGTTTTATATCGCTTTTATTGTCGGCAGACAATAATTAGCAATGATGTGTAAGCGAACCGCTGAACTCATTTATTATTATTTTGATTTGCCGGTGATATATTTGGACATCCTGAGCGCCCACACAGCCGATGAGTTGTCAATGCGGGTATCTTTTTTAATTGCATTAATAAAAAATTTAAGTTCTTCCTCAAGCTGGTCAGTCTGGGCAATTTTGGGGCGTAGAACTTCAATGTCGGTATTGCCTAATTGAATAATTTTGCCATCCGGATTTTCACCGGCAATTTTCGCTATCTCAACAATTTTGTTCGCAAAGTCGATGCTGATATATGCATTATTCTGGAAAACTCGCATTTTTCGCTGTGGCGTGAGTGAAAGCCTGCTGGCGGTGATATTTGCCACAGTTTCATTCTCAAATTTCATTCTCACATTGGCAATATCTGATGAATCGGTTAAAACCGAGGCTTCCGATACATCTATCGAATCGACATTTGTTCCGCATAATTGAGCGAGTATCTCGAGGTCATGAATCATAAGGTCTTCGACGACCGAGACATCGGCACCTCGTTCTCTGAAAGATGTGAGCCTGTGTGTCTCGATAAATATTGGTTTATCAATGTATTTTTTTGCAGCAAGAAATGCTGGATTAAAATTTTCGATATGCCCAACCATAAGAACAGTTTTATGTTCTGTTGCAATTTCAGTCAAAACCTCAGCCTCCTCAACACTTGCTGCAATCGGTTTTTCTATTAAAAGATGCCTTGCACGCTCGATTATGTGCATTCCCAGTTTTCCATGCGTTGAGGATGGTGATGCAAGAACTACAGCGCGTGAATATCCGACAATTTCATCAAACGATTCAAAAGCTTTGGTGCCAAGTTCCGCGGCAACTTTATTCATCCGTTCCGTATCGGTGTCCCAGATACCAACAAGCTTTACACCAGCCATTTTTGAAAGCTTTTGAGCGTGGAGAAATCCCATGTGTCCAACACCGATAACGGAAACATTTATTGGCATGTAGTATCTCATATTACCCCCGATTATTTTTTCATTCCTCGTGCAACAGCAATCGGGAAACGGCGATGCTTTATTTTGCTTCCGGTTTCAACCTGTGCAACAATCACATACGGTCCGGTTGGAACAGGATTATTACTATCATCCGTTCCGTCCCATATAGCTGCGGCTCGAGCTTCAAAATCCTTTATTAGTCTTCCTCTTAAATCATATATTCTAATCTCGATTGTAGCATCGATAGGTGCATGTATTGTAATAACGGCATTTTCATCTTTTACCGGATCGAATGGATTAGGTTCGATTTTGCAGGTTACCTCGGATGTCGCCGCCCAGATAGCATTGTCTTCACAAGGCGTTGAACCCTCGAGACTTCTCGATTGCCGCCAGTTTGCCGGATTGGTGCCATCGGCAAGAATACTAATTCGTTCAGCGGAAAAATCATCGAGCCATGAACCGCTGATTTCATATACAGCTAAATCCACCAGCGCCTCGTCTGCATTGCGGAGATATAGTTCTTCTTCGTCGTCATTCAATCCTCCCCAACTGACGAGTATAATATTTTCGCATATTGCCCCGCCAAGAATATACTCCGAGAGAATCGCATAATCACCGGACTGCAAAATGAAAGATTCCGGGGTAATTGTTCCTCCCCCCAAAGCTTTGTCTGTTAGTGTCCAGTTTTGCAAGTCGATTGAATCTTCTCCGGCATTGTAAATTTCAATCCATTCGGGACCGCTTTGGGGATGAAACATAATCTCTGTGATTATAACAGAAAGCCCGACCTGAATTGTAAAACTCATCTCATTATTAGTCCGAATTGTATCTGAGAGAGCTGCAATAAATGAATGCATACCCGAATTGAGAGTAAGTGTGAACTCGATTGAAGCGGTTGCGCCGGATGCGAGTTCGGGTATCGAGCTTGAACCGATTAGCGTGTCTACAATTGTGTATGAGTGACTACCATCGATATCATCATAGAGAAAAACTGTATGTCCCGATGTTGATAATATACCTCGATTTTCGATATTAACAATAAGGTCAAAAGGTTCGTTCGGCGTTGGTTTGAAAGGATCGGTCTCAATCGAAACGATACCGAGGTCATAGTCTATTGGCCATGCGGAATTCATTGCACAAGGTGTCGAACCGGCGGGTTCCACACATTCGACCCAGTTATCAGGATTGCTGCCGTCGGCATCGATACTCGAGCGCTCGGTGGTTATTTCATAATCCCAATCCGACGATGTATAGACTGCCAGGTCAATCAAATCTCCCGTGTCATTGCGCAGGAAAATTGAATCGCCGGTATCATTCAGCGAGGGAAGGCTTAAAGCAAACGAAGGGCAGATGAAATCACCTTCTTCATCCCCCAGAATAATGAATTCACCCGGAGCTATTATAAATGAGGATGAGATTATCTCGATAGGATTACCCACATCGGATATTGTCCAGCCGTTTATATCGACAGCTACGGTATCGGGATTGTAAAGCTCGAGCCATTCGAAATCGGATGTTTTAAACAATAATTCCGAAATGATTATATTCGGAACCGATGCCGGTTCATCGACAGTTATATCGAGTGTTAACTCATTATTTACACCGATAGTGTCATCGACCGAAGCGAGCAATGTGTATTCTCCAGCATAAAGAGCCAAAGCAAATTCAATATCTGTTTCTGAGTCAGCATCCAGGTCGGGGATACTCTGCGTTTCAAATTCGGTAGTATCGAAATCAGAAATATATTTCAGTGTCAGCGAATATCCAGTAGCCGTTTCGGTTCCATGGTTTTGCATATTAACCGACACTATAAATGATTCATCCGGTACTGGATTCTGGGGGTTGATAGAAATATCTATAATTGCAATATCGATTGGAACAGGTTCGATGAAATAGCATGGAGTCGAGCCCGATGCATCTTCGCATGCAACCCAATTGGTAGGCTCGGAACCATCAGCGGTTAAAGACACTCGTTCCTGAGATACATCATATTCCCATGAACCCGATGCCGTATAGACCGCCAGGTCTATTAAATCTTCTGTTTCATTTTGCATGAAAAGGGAATCGCCGTCATTATTCAAAGATGGTAAACCCATTACTAATGTACGGCATGTAAAAACAGCGCTATCATCGGACAAGATAACGAACTCGCCCGGAACGATTTCAAATGATGATGAGATTATATCGATAGGACTTCCCCCATCAGATATTGTCCAGCCGTCGATATCTACAGGTGAATCACCGTTATTATAAATCTCGAGCCATTCGGGAATTGGCGATTGAGGTTTAAACATTATTTCGGTGATTATTATTTGCCCGAATGTTGCAGAAAAAGCTACTAGAAGTATGAAAATTTTATGCATATAATTCCCCCTATAACATTTAAATAATAAGTTTCTATTTGCAAATAATTGCAAGAGATTTCTTTTGTGGAGAAAAGGTTCCTATTGGTTTTAGTTGGTTATTTGGAATCTTATGTCATAAGTAACTTTTTATGTTACAATTAAATACATCGATTTCAGAGATTAATGTATATATGTGCAAATGAAAATCCAAATGTCAAAGCTCAAATCCGTTCTGCGAAAATATAACTTTTTGTTTTTTTGTGTCAAATAAAAAAGGGCGAATACGAGATTCGCCCCTGCATTACAATATGCAATTTCTATTTATCCCGTTACGGCGATTGCTTCGCTCCATTCTCCAAAGTGTTCGCCATCGCCCGCGCAGACTTTATAGCTGTTCGTGCCAGTTCCGGTCAGGTCTTTCTCAAATGAGAAATCGGGTCCCTCGTATAGCTCCTCGCCTGTGGTAGCATTGACAAGCAGATACACGACCGCGCCGGGAACATTATTCCACTGGAAAGTTAATAGTTGTTTATTGGCGATGATTAACTTTTCCGTTCCGTTTGATGTCGCATCCTCTCCGTTGACATCCAAAAGTCTTCCGTTGGCTCTGGAAAGTCCACCGTTGGCATTGGAAATCTTCCGTCGAACCCGTAAAGTCGTCCGTTAGCTTGAGTTTGGCGCCGTTGGAGTTGGAAAGCCCTTCCGTGAAGTGTGCAACCGCGCCGTTGAAGTGCGAAAGGCCGCCGTTGAACCCGTGAGCTGTGCCGTTGGGCTGGTTTAGATTGCGGTGAACCGCAAAAGCTTGTCCGTGAAGTTCGCAACCGCTCCGTTAAGGTTGGAAAGTGTTCCGTTGAACCCGTAAACTGTTCCGTTGGCTTGGTTTCGGCGCCGTTTGAGTTGGAAAGTCCTTCCGTGAAGTTCGCAAACGCTCCGTTAAGGTTGGGAAATGGGGCGTTGAAGTTTGAAACTGTGCCGTTGGGCTGTGTTTGGCGGCGTTGAGGTTTGAAAGCCACTCCGTGAAGTGTGAAACCGCGCCGTTGGAATGCGAAAGGCCGCCGTTGAACCCGTAATGCCCTCCGTGGAGGTTGGAAAGCGCGACGTTGAAGTTGGAAAGTCGGGCGTTGTTGTTGTGGGGCAAGGAGTTATGGGGAATGGGGTGTGAAAAAGGGATTGGTTGATTTAATGGCAAATTTACTCGACGCGGAGCGTTTTTAAGAAGCACCTACGTGTAACTATGGGCGAGTGTCAATTTCTAATTATCTTATAATATTGATTTACATTATTTTAATTTTGCCTTCATCAAAATAGATTTTCTCAGCATTATCAATATCTATATGCGAAGCAAATATTACAATTGAATTCGTCATTTTTACATAGTCATTTATTTTTGATATTACAAAATTAATATTTTCTTTATCTAAATAGCTTAGTAATTCATCAATTAGTATTATATGCTTATTAATTAGTTACAACATTGCAAAGGATAAAAGATTTCTGTAACCTGAAGATAACATTCTAACTTCTACATCTAAGTAGTCGATTAGCTCATTAAACTGATATTTATTTAAGTGGTCTATAATTATATTTCTTGATTTAATACTTCTAGGAAAAGATTTAATACTATTTTTAAAATCCATCATGATTGATAACATTAAATGATCTCTAACAAAATGATGTTACCCCGATTTGACGGACACGGAGAAAGGTGTTATATTGCCTTTCAAAGGAGGTGCTCAAATGGGGCATAAAAAACGACGGCGGAATTTTGACCGGGAAT
>Ga0272442_10002556_pt1 | contig 26309 bp, 19 predicted proteins | sample SSMForm2O_FD_200262 | JGI IMG/M metagenome (GOLD analysis project Ga0272442, IMG submission 200262) | Marine sediment archaeal communities from Little Sippewissett salt marsh, Falmouth, MA, United States - SSM-Form-2O | ecosystem: Environmental > Aquatic > Marine > Wetlands > Sediment ... | reverse complement strand
GAAGACCGGGGACTTTGGAGATGAAGTTGATGACATCCATCCGGAACCCGTCGATCCCCTTGTCCAGCCACCACCGCATCATGGCGTAAATGTCCTCCCGCATGCGGGAATTCTCCCAGTTGAGGTCCGGCTGCTTTTTATCGAAGAGGTGGAGGTAGTATTCGCCGGTGGCGGGGTCATACTCCCAGGCTGGACCCGAGAAGAGGGATCGCCAGTTGTTGGGAGGTTCCAATCCGCCGCCTTGACTGCCGTCAAAATTGCCGGAGACTGCTTTTCCCCGGGGCGGCTGACCGGTTTCCAGAGGCGGCCGCCAGATGTAGTAATCCCGATATGGATTGTCCCGGCCTGATCTCGATTCGATGAACCACGCGTGCTCATCGGAAGTATGGTTGACTACAAGGTCCATGATGAGTCTGATTCCCCGGGAGTGGAGGCCCTCAAGGAGCTCCTCCCAGTCCTGCATGGTGCCGAATTCATCCATGATATCGTAGTAGTCGCTAATGTCGTAGCCGTTATCCGCATTCGGCGATTTATAGACCGGATTGAGCCAGATAATGTCGACCCCCAGACCCGCTATGTAATCGAGCTTGCGGATGATTCCCCGGAGGTCGCCGATTCCGTCGCCGTTGCTGTCATAAAAGCTGCGGGGGTAGATCTGATAGACTACGCCCTCTTTCCACCATGTTTTTTTCAATGCCGTGCCTCCTGTTTTTGTAATCCTGTAACCTAACGCACACGTGTGCAGTGAATTTACTCTATCGCATGCTCCGGCAAACTGTCAAATGGATAGTGCCACGAAGATTGTTGAAAGGGTGCTCATTGCGAGTGCATTTAGACTTGTCTATAGTGATTGCAGGCCTGTATCCAGGCGGATAGCGTGCGGGAATTTTTTTTACACAAGCTTCGTGGCACTACGGGAATTGCATCCCTTCCAATGACCGATTATCATGAAGATTAATAAGATAAAGGAGGACAGTATGAAATTTCAGACCCTGGGACAAAGCGGACTGGTTATATCGCGGCTCTGCCTTGGAACCATGATATTCGGAGAACAGAATGCACGGGGAGCGGATGAGAAAACTTCAGCCGCGATGATAGATGCGTATATCGAAGCCGGCGGTAATTTTATCGATACCGCAGATGTTTATGTGGGGGGAGTGTCGGAGGAGATTGTCGGCCGGGTCCTGAAAAAACACAAACGCAGCCAGATCGTTCTGGCGACAAAAGTGAGAATGCCGATGGGAAACGGTCCCAACGATCTCGGACTGTCCAGGAAGCACATCATCGAGGGATGTGAAGCCAGTCTCAAACGTCTGGACGTTGAAACCATCGATCTCTACTACGTCCATCTGTGGGATCCCCTGACTCCCCTCGAGGAGACACTCCGGGCCCTGGATGATCTGGTGGCAGCCGGGAAAGTCCGCTACATCGGAGTGAGCAACTTCAAGGCCTGGCAGCTCATGAAAGCCCTCTCTCTCAGCGACTGCATGGGGTACTCCCGCTTCATTGCGGCCCAGTATCAGCACAGCCTCGTAACCCGGGACATCGAGCGTGAGTTCAGTGAACTCTTTATCGAGGAAAACGTCGGTGAAGTTGTGTGGGGTCCGCTGGGGGGCGGATTTCTTTCTGGAAAATACAAGAAAGGAGATAAGCCCAAGGAAGGCAGGATCTCCATCACGCCGAACCACGCCGAAGAAGCCTGGCAGAGGCGTTCGATAGAACACAACTGGAAGATCCTAGATGCATTAGGAGAAATAGCCGAAGCCCGGGGCGCCAGCTATTCTCAGATAGCTCTGGCCTGGCTGCTGGCAAAGCCCGAAGTGGCCTCCATCATCATCGGCGCCCGTACCATGGCACAGCTGCATGACAATCTCGGCGCCGCTGATTTGGAGCTGACGGAGGAGGAAATGACTCAGCTCCACACGGTCAGCCAGATCGAACAGGGTTATCCGTACAGAATGATCGAAGCCTACGGCGCCCGCAATCTGGATTGAGGAGCGGGGCGAGTGAAAAGCTATCTGAAGCTTGACCCGTGGAAGATCATCGAAGAAGGATTTCATCCGGAATTGAACCGGGTTTCGGAAAGTATCTTCAGTATCGGCAACGGCCGTATCGGACAGCGGGCCAATTTCGAGGAGAGGTATACCGGTCAAACCCTGCAGGGCAATTATGTCGGCGGTATTTACTATCCCGACAGAACCCGCGTCGGCTGGTGGAAGAACGGCTATCCCGAATATTTCGCCAAAGTGCTGAACGCTCCGAACTGGATCGGCATCGACATCGATATCGATGGAGTTCAGCTCGACCTTGCTGAATGGAAAGTCGAGAAGTTCAGAAGGGTTCTCCACATGCGGGAAGGATATCTCGAACGCTCCTTTACCGTCTCGAAAGAGACGGGCTTGAAGCTCAATGTCAATGTGCAGCGTATTATCAGCCTGAAGCGGCACGAGACGGGTGCCGTCAGGTACTCTGTTCTCGTTGAGAAGGGGAGCGGCCGTTTCACCTTCGCGCCCTATATAGATGCCGATGTACTCAATGAGGATGCGAACTACGGGGAAAAATTCTGGCGGGAAGTCGTCAGAAAGAAGGACGAGTCACATCCGGCGGGGGGATACATCGTTGCCGCTACGAAGAAGACGGATTTTCATGTAGGGACCGCCTATGTCTTCCAGGTCAGCAAAAACGGGGTTCCGGTTGGAGAGCAGGCTGCATTTATAGAGCGTGAACAATATGTCGGCCACCGCGTCGCAGTCAAGGCAGATGCCGGTGACCGTCTGGAGCTCTGCAAGTATGCCGGTATTGCCTCATCGCTGAATCACGAAAAAAAAGATGTCGGTCCGGCAGCCGCCGCGGCCGCGGAAGCAGCCGCGGCGGCAGGTTTTCCCGGCCTTCTCGAAGAGCAGGCGGAGTCCTGGCGGGAGCGCTGGCGGCAGGCGGACATCGTCATCGAGGGTGACGAAGCCGCCCAGCAGGGAATCCGCTTCAATATCTTCCAGCTCTACCAGACCTACACCGGCGACGACGAACGGCTGAACATCGGGCCGAAGGGATTCACAGGGGAGAAGTACGGCGGCAGTACCTACTGGGACACGGAGGCGTATTGCCTGCCGTTTTATCTCGCTACTGCGCCGGCGGAGGCGGGACGCAAGCTTCTCCTTTACCGGTACCGGCATCTGCCGAAGGCCATCGAGAACGCGGCCCGTCTGGGCTTTACCGGAGGAGCAGCTCTCTATCCCATGGTCACCATGAACGGTGAAGAGTGTCACAACGAGTGGGAGATCACCTTCGAGGAGATCCACCGCAACGGAGCCATCGCTTTTGCCATTTATTACTACTGCCTCTACACCGGTGATTACCGGTATCTTGCGGACTACGGGCTGGAGGTCCTGATCGGCATCTCCCGTTTCTGGGTACAGAGAGTCCACTGGTCCGAACCCCGGGGACGTTACGTCATGCACGGAGTGACCGGGCCGAATGAATACGAGAACAACGTCAACAACAACTGGTACACCAACACCCTCGCCGTCTGGTGCCTGAAGTACAGCCGGGAAGTTCTTTCATATGTAAAAAAGGAGGCTCCCGAAGATTTCCACAAGATTCGCACCAGAATCGGCTTCGACGAGACGGTAGAAACGAAAAAGTGGCAGCACGTTATCGACAACATGTACCTGCCGTTCGATGAGGAGCGGCGGATTTTCCTGCAGCAGGACGGCTACCTCGAGAAGGAACAGAAGACCGTCGCTGAACTCGATCCCTCCGAACGGCCCCTCAACCAGCACTGGTCCTGGGACCGTATCCTCCGTTCGGTTTTCATCAAGCAGGCGGACGTGCTGCAGGGTATTTTTCTTTTCGAATCGCAATACGACACCGACACTATCCGGCGGAACTTCGATTTCTACGAAGCCCGAACGGTCCACGAGTCATCCCTCTCCCCCTGTATCCACTCGATTCTGGCTTCCCGGATTGGCGACATTCCCAGGGCTTACGAGCTCTACCTGCGTACCTCGAGGCTGGATCTGGATGATTACAACAACGAAGCTGCGGAAGGCTGTCACATCACCAGTATGGCAGGTACCTGGATGTCGGTAGTGATGGGCTTCGGGGGCATGCGGGTCCGGGATGATATGCAGTTTCGAGGCGGCACCCTCCATCTGAATCCCATCCTGCCTGCTGCCTGGACTTCCTTTTCCTTCCGTATCCGGTTCAGGAACAACACGATAAGGGTGACCGTCGATACCGAATCGGTCATGCTTGAGAATGAGAGCGGACCGGTATTACCCCTCATGGTCTATGGAAAAAAAGAATCGCTGCCGGAGAATGGACATCTTGAGCTGTCAAGGGAACACTGAAGCGCGAAGAATTGCCGCCGGCGGATGGACGGGCATTCTGTTGATGCCACTCCTCCTGGCTGGATTTCTCGTCTGCTGTGGAAGATACAGCAGCCTTGGAGGAGAGCCGGCCGGCACGGCTTACTCTCCGGCGGATAGCGGGACCGCTGATATCGTCGTTTTTTCCAATCCGGATCTGGCGAAAAAAGGACTCCAGCATGGGCTGCTGGTATCTCCTGACCGGTGGATCGAGCAGAATTATCTGAAGGAGCCGTATCACGAATCTCTGCTTGATATGCTGATGGTAGAAGGACGTTCGGCGGCGCTATGGTACCGGGCGAACATCAGGAGTCTCGTGTGGTATTCGGTCCCGGTCTTCGAGCGGCAGGGCTTCCGGCTGGGTTGCAGCGGACTGGATCGAAGAGATCGTACTGAGGAATGCCGGAACGGTTGTATACGACGCCTGGGTTTCCGGGGAACTTACCTTCGCATCCGAAGAGGTAAAAACCGCCTTCCGCCTTCTAAGTGATATATGGTTCGATCCTGAGCAGGTTCTCGGCGGACGGGAAAGAATCCTGCGCACCTCATTTCCCGAAGCGGCGCTGCCTCTGCTCGGGCCGGAGCCTGAAGCCCTCATGCATCTGCAGGGTGATTTTCTGCCGGCCTTTCTTCCAAACGGAACCAGGATCGGCGGAGATATCGACTGAACCGTGGATTCAGCAGGGGGGCTGTCTCTCTCCCCACAATGATGCGCAGCATCGGTGGTACGAGGGAATGATCGAGGCGGGATACGAACGGATACTCCGTTCCGCCGATGTGTACCGCTTCGACGCTTCGCAGCTCATGCCCCCGTATGTTGGCGCGGGCAGTTTTCCGGAAGAGATGAGGTCTTACGTGAAAGGGAAAAATCGGGATGCTGTTCTAGTAAGTATCGACCGCAGCCGGCGGAGGTGATGCGGTGCAGGTGTAATGCCGGCTCCGCGGGCACCCGCGGTGTCCTTGCAGGACCGGAACGAAGCGCCGCACCCTAAGGTTCATTCCATCGAGAAGCTGTCGCCGACTTCACCGAGGGCTTCCATGAGGACCGGAAAAAGCTTCTCATTCGCGCACACTATGTTGTAGCTGGTTCCGCCGATGTGCCGGTACGCGTATCTGGCACCCGCCTCGGAAGCGATCAGGACACCAGCCGCGAAGTCCCATAATTTGACTTTCAATTCCCAGTAGCCGTCGAAGACGCCTTCAGCAACGAGAGATGTGTCCAGCGCCACCGAGCCGGCCCGCCGGAGTCCCTGGACCCGCGGAATTATGTGGGAGATGTAATTGATATTATTTTCACTGGAGGTCGCCCGGTCGTAAGGTACACCAGTTGCTACCAGGGCGCCTGAGAGCGTACTGGTAGACGATGCCTGGAGCCTCCTTCCGTTGAGGCAGCTTCCGTGACCGGCAATCGCCGTGTACGTACGCTGGAAGGGCGCCCAGTGCACAACACCGATGAAGGGCTCATCATGTTTGAAAAGGGCAATCGACACCGAGTATACCGGGAAGTTGTGCACGTAATTGGTAGTCCCGTCGAGAGGATCTATGATCCATCGATAGGGAGAGTCTGCATGGCCGATGCGGTCTGTTCCTTCCTCTCCGAGGATACTGAAGTCCGGGAACTCCCGTTCGAGACTCGAGACGATCAGGTCCTCACACCTCTTGTCCACATCGGTGACCATATCGACCTGGCTTGTTTTGGATTCTTGAGCGAATCCTTCGGCTTGCGCTTTCAGCTGGATTTCTCCGGCCTTCCTGGCAAGATCTTCGGCAAATGCGAGTGTTTCCCGCGCTTCAGTGTGTTCCATGGCTCCAGTTAAACACGGAAAACCGCTCTCCTTCAACCGAGTGGTGCGAACCTTGGGGATGAAATAGGTTTACAAGCCGGCTGCGAAAAATTCAGAGTTCCTTCACGATACCCACATTCAGACGGAAGTAAAAGATGAACTCCTTGCTGTCGTAGTCGGAAGGGTCGTAAGCGGGATTCCCGGCGAAGTCGATACCGATGAAGATACGCATCAGCAGGTTCGGATTGACATTGAACCTGGGAGCTAAACCTAGTGTACCGATGAAGCCGGCGCCACCGTCCGCGGCAATAAAGCCAAGTCCGGTCTCAGCGTCCACTGCGAAGGTGGGACTTGCCGTAAAGCGGCCTTCGAACAGAGCCTTTGCCGAGATATACAACCGGCTCTCACTGAAGCAGTAGTAGGCTCCGGCATTTCCTCCAAATCCGAGATAGTTCGATTGACCGCCCCCGATTGGAATAGCCCAGGGAAACTTCATGTACTGGAAAAATCCCCCCAGTGCCCATGCCGGGGTAATCTCGGCAAGCCCGAAGACGATTTCTCCAGGGTCGGAGAAGTCGGTGTTAACCTCCTGGGCGGGAACGAACAGAACAACAATCGAAAAGAGAATGAATATCAATACACATTTCTTCATGACGGTTCCTCCTGCAGGAATTGTACTCCCGGACGGGCGGAGGCACAACTTTTTTTTAGCTCCTCCAAAGCTTATGGTTTTGAGGAGACGGCGGCGGCACTATTTTTTTTACCGTGGCGGTGACTGGAAGAAACGTGCTCAATCTGAAAGAGTTCCATAAAGCGGCAGGTCCCTCTCATTCCGGATGGATGTATGCTATAGTGGGAGTATATGGATTATAGAGAAATACATGATGAAGAGGAACTTCGGGAGTATATCGGCGGTCTTAAATCCGATGGACGGACGACTGTAGCCCTGGACCTTGAAGGAGAGTTCAACCTTCATGTGTACGGCGAGCGGCTCTGTCTGGTTCAGGTGTACGACGGACGGGAAGCGGTTATCATCGATCCCCTGAAGATCGAGACAGAAGCGCTCAAAGACCTTTTTGAGGCAGAGGAGCTGCTCAAGGTAATGTGGGACGCGAGCAGCGACATCGCGCTTCTGGTGAACGGCTATGACACGACTATCAGGAATATCCTGGATCTGCGGCCTGCGGCGGATCTGCTTGAACTACCTAAAAAAGACTATGCAAGCGTTATCGAAAACGTACTCGGAATACAGGCGAAAAAAAAGAAAAAATTCCAGCGGTACAACTGGCTGCGCAGACCGATAGACCCCGAAGCTTTGGAGTACGCCGTTGGCGACGTGCTGCACATCCCCGCCCTTCAGCAGGAGCTGCTGCGCCGGCTGCAAGCAGCCGGACAGCTGGAGGAGTTCTACAGCCGTAGCGAGATTGTACAGAATCGGGATTATAAACGAACACCCGGCCGGAGGCACACGAAGATGAAGGGGTACAAGTACTTGAAAAAACATGAGAAAGAGCTGCTGCGCAGACTCTTCAATCTTCGCGATAAGCACGCCAGACGGCTCAACATGCCGCCCCACAACGTGATCGCCAATCCGGATCTCATGGATCTCAGCAGGAGCAATCTGCATGCCGGCAAGCTTAGCTTTTCCCGCAGGATACGCGAGCGCGACCAGCGGCAGATCCTGCAGGAGCTGCAGCGGGAACTGGAACAGTAGCTGAGGGCCGGCGGAAGAAGGACACGGCCGGGGCGGATTCGTCGTTATAAAGGCGGTCAAATAGACGGCCTGAGGAAGCATTTTTTTATATGAAGCTTCTTATGACATGTTATACTGACGTATTAAGTACGGATAAGAGGTACTCATGGGAACAATAGAAGTAGTACTTATCGACGATCACCCTCCCGTACGGGACGGAGTGAAGGCGGCACTGCAGAAGGATTCGGAGATCGCGATAGCCGGAGAGGGAGAGACGGGGGAGGAGCTCTTCGATATCCTGGAGAACCGGAATGTTGATGTGATCCTGCTGGACATCTCCCTTCCCGACAGCTCGGGAATTGATCTCATTTCCACTATTCGGAGTAAATACCCGCTGGTGAAGATCATTATTCTCAGCATGTACAGCCGCAGCGACTACGTTCTTGAAGCGATCAGCAACGGTGTGAACGGCTATGTTACCAAGGAGACATCGCCTGTTCGGCTCATCAACGGGATCAAACAGGTGATGAACGACGAGCACTACTTCGACCAGGTGACACTGGAGGTCATTATCCACAAAGCTTTGGAGCACCCCCAGCGGTATTACGATGTGAAGGACGAAGCCTATGAGTCGCTCACGGCAAGGGAGCAGGAGATCATGCGGCTTCTGGCCGAGGGATTTTCAGTGAAAAAGATCGCCCAGTCGCTGTTTATCAGTTTTCGTACGGTAGAGAACCACAGAACGAGTATTTTCCGTAAACTTAATGTGAAGAATGCAGCTGAACTGGTCCATTACGCTACTCGTTTAGGCATAATCGATCTTGATTAGCGTCCTATGCACGCGTTTCCATGAAAAAGTCACAGAAGATTGTGAATTTCCCTTATTTCCATATAGTGGAACGGAAGGTATACTGAACACGAATTAAAGATGTTTTCTTAATAAAATGTAAGCTTATGTAATAAAAAAGTATAAAGTAATTGCAAAAAGTGGGGTTATAGGGTTATGGAGGGGCTGATAAACTGCCGCATCAGCTCCTCCTCTTTTTTTGTGCAGTGTCCCCGAAACGGTACCTGTTTCTCAATTCCCCTCCGCCAGACGGGCAGTGCTGACTGATAATCGGCGGCCCCACAGTTCGAACAGGTAGTCGGCCAGGAAAGCGAGCCCCGCCGCGGCGATTGCCCCCTGAAGAACGAAGGATACATTGTCCCTGACGAGCCCCGCCACTATTACCACACCGAGGCCGCCGGCACCGATCACGCCGCCGATTGTAGATGTCCCGATGTTTACAATAACAGCTATACGGGTGCCTGCCAGGATGGTCGGAAATGCCTGGGGTAGTTCGACTTTCATCAGTACCTGGAAGGGGGTCATTCCCATCCCGACGGCTGCGCTCTTCAGAGCGGGCGAGACGGAGAGCAGACCGGTGATGGTATTCCTGACAATCGGCAGGATACTGTAGAGGTAGAGAGCGATGTAGGCCGGTAAAAAGCCGAAACCGACGGCGGGGACTGCCAAAGTCAGGACCGCCACGGGAGGAAAGGTCTGGATGAGGGCGGTGAGATCCTGTACCGGTTGGAGGAAATCCCGTCCCCAGGAGCGGGTAACGGTTATGCCCAGTACGAGTCCGGTAATGAAGGCGCTGGAGGCTGATAGAACCACCAGGAAGAGGTGCTCGCCGAACAGTACCAGGAGATTGGCCCGGGGATAGACATGCTCCTCGAGTGTTGGGAACAGGAATCCCAGCACTCCCTGCTGGAACCGGGGCATTGTGAGAAAGAGTACATAGAGAACGATGAACACAGCAGGCAGGGTTCTCTTTATCAGCTTTGCCATGCTGCACGCACTCCTTTCGGGGTTGCTATGAGCTCACCGGCGTAGAAGAGGCGGTCCATCAGCACCGAAAGCAGAATGACCGGTATAACCCCCAGCAGGATCAGGTCCGGAACTGATTGACCGAGTCCCTGGAAAATAAAAGTCCCCAGCCCGCCGGCGCCGATGAGGGCCGCTACGGCGGTGTTCCCGATGGACTGAACGAGAGAGATGCGGATTCCCGTGAGAACGAGGGGCGCGGCAAGCGGCAGTTCGATGTAGCGGAATATCTGCCGTCGATTCATGCCCATCCCGAGTGCGGCGGAACGCACTTGAGATTCGATCTCCATGATACCGGTGAAGGTGTTCCGGATCACAGGCAGGAGAGCAAAGAGGCCCAGGGCGATCAGGGCCGGGGCCGTGCCAATCCCTGCTATTCCCATTGTTCGAAGTACCGGAAAGGCGGAGGAGAGGGCCGCCAGCGGGGCGATCATCAGACCGAACAGAGCCAGACTGGGAACAGTCTGGATCCCGCTCACTATTTTGAAAATCGGATCGCGCCAGCGTTCGGATCTGGCGGCCTTGATTCCCGCGGGGATTCCGATGATGGCAGCAGTGCCGACGGCGGTCAGGCTGAGATAGAGATGCTGGAGCAGTTCCCGCAGGAATTTTTTCTGATGATTAACGAACTCCATCGCAATGGCGGTGTTCTCGAACAATCCGATGATTGAGAAAAAAAAGAAAATCAGCAGGGGAACCGCAATGGAGAGCTGCCGGACCCGGGCCGACCCGCTCTCCCGGTGACTGTAGCTGAGAAAAAGGTAGAGAGTCAGGAGGAAAAACCAGAAGCCGCCGGCAAAACTGATGCGCCCGTAGCCGGTGCTGTCCCACTCAGCGAGGCTTGTGTGGACACTCCATACAGCTCCCAGGATGAGCACCATAAAAATGCATGCCGCTGCCAGAAAGTTGACGGCATTCGCCCTGCGGCGCAGCACGATATAGAAGAGCACTCCGAGATATATGACTGCCGCAACACCAAACAGGGGATGCAGTTCGAAGATCCGGAGGTCCTCTCCGGAAACGATCCGGTTCTGCTTGATCGTTACCAGCGGCAGGGAGAGGGTAGCGAGGGCGCATATGCCGGTGAAAAATGTGAACCGCATCTACTCGATGAAATTATTGTCTTCCAGGTACTTCCTGGCGACATCACCCGCCGCTTCACCCATAACCGCTATTTTCGAGTTGAGGGTCTGCAGCTCGGTCAGTCCCAGGGTCTTCATGACAGGATCGAGTATCTCACGGATCTCGGGATATTCCTCGAGGACTTCTCCCCGCACGAGGGGGGCCGGTTCATACACATGCTGAACGTTCCGGTTATCTTCGAGGACTATGAGGCCCAGGGCCGCAAGAGCGCCGTCGGTACCATAGGCCATGGCTGCATTGACGCCGTCGGTCTGTTCGGCGGCGGCCTTCTCGGTCGTGGCGGTGTTGCCGCCGGACAGGATGAGGAGCTGGTTTTTTTCCAGCTTGAAGCCGTACGCTTCTTCGAAGCTGGGCAGGGCGCCTTGACGGCTGGCGAACTCTTCCGAGCAGGCGAGTTTGATGGTCCCGCCGCCGTTCACGAATGCACTGAAGTCATCGAGGGTCACTATGTTTTCCTTCTCGGACAGGTCCTTCCGCAGCGCGATGGCCCAGGTGTTGTTGGCCGGAGCGGAAGCGAGCCAGATAAGATTATCGGCTTCCTTGTCGAGCTGAGAAGCCCGCTGCCACGCTTCTTCGGGATTTTTCCAGACCGGATTGTCCGCGTCGTTGTGAAAAAAGGCGGCGTTCCCGGTATACTCCGGATAGATATCGATCTCGCCGGCTTTGATGGCCTTGCGGATAACGTCGGTAGTCCCGAACTGGACCTGGTCGACGGTTTCGAATCCGTGGTGCTCGAGGAGCTGCAGTATCATGTTCCCGAGCAGGGCCCCCTCGGTATCGATCTTGGAAGCAACTACGATGGGTCCCTTCTTCGGCTGTTCGGCTGTATCAGCTTCCTTTTCCCCTTTGCAGCCGATTATAACGGTAACCAGGAACAGGACAGTCAGGATGAGAACCAGATGTGACTTTATTTTTCTTTTCATAGTGCCCCCTCTGCACGGCATACTGAACCGCGTGTGGAAGAATCGTATCCATGTCACTAGACGTATAGCCGCACGAATGCGGCTATAGTGACCCAAACTATTCTTAAGTGTAGTGGCTGTACAGGGGCTGGTCAAATAGTGTGGCGCTTTTTTACAGTGGTGCGAAGCTTGTGGATACCCGGGAAGGATTCTTCACATTCGAAAAGCCGGCCCGGCACCGGGAGTTAGATCCTCACGACATTGAGGAGGAGGCGGGGGTCGTCGGTCATGATTCCGTCCACCCCCATGTCGAGAAGACGCCTTATATCGGCTTCATCATTCACGGTCCACACCTGAACGGCAATACCATGGGAGTGAAGCCTTCTGATCAGGCCGGGAGTGACGATCCGGGTCCTGCCGGAGACTTCGGGTACCTGCAGGATGCGGCCGGAGAATGGGAACGATAAGGTCATGAGACCGCTCAGGTGCCAGTACATGAGCAGACGCACCTCGTTCTCCGAGAAGCTCGTAATCAGATCGGGAGCCATGTGACGGAGCCGCTTTATCTGACGGTGGTGAAAGCTTGCGCCGAGCACCCGCTCCTGGGCATTGTATGCATACACCGTGTCGATGAAGCGTTCGGCGAGGCGGAATGAGCTCCCCTTCAGGTCAAGATTGAAGCGCATCTCCGGCAGTGCTTCCAGCGCTTCCGCCAGAGTGGGAATCTCTATCCCTGTACCGCGGAAGGGGTATCTGCCGTCCGCACCCTGGTAGCCGTAGCCTGCGTCGAGTTTTTTCAGCTGTGAGATGGAGAACGAAGAGATCGGTCCTGTACCGTCGGTCATCCGGTCAACGGTCTCATCGTGCCAGAGAACGCATTCACCGTCGGATGTCAAATGTACATCCGATTCGATACAATCCACCTGCAGTTCGGCGGCGGAGATGAAGGCTGGGAGTGTGTTTTCGGGAAAGTGGGCTGAATCACCGCGGTGGGCGCACACTACCGGAAATGGAGATAAAAAAGGGTGGTCGGAATGTCTTTTTTTTCTCATCTCTCTTTTCCCAAATCGGGATTGCTGATAGCCTATACTCTTGAAAAGGCCAGGTCAAGATGAAAAATTACCAAGCCCTGAGCAGGGCTGCGCTGCCGGTGGCGGTACTGTTCGCGTCGCTCTCATCCATTCTGATTCGACTCTCTTCGGCGCCTTCTCTGGTAATTGCGTTTTACCGGATGGGCTTCGCTTTCCTCATGATGACCCCGTACACGGTCTGGCTGCGCAGCACAGGACGCCTTCAGATACGGAATCGCCGTCCGGGGACTCCTGCCGGTCCGCTTTCCGCCCGGCCGAAGAGTACTGAAGGTATTGATGCCGAGCAGCCGCCCCAGGCATTGCCCCGGCAAGGGACGGGTAAAAGGGAAGCGGCTTATTCTCTGTTGAGCGGATTTTTCCTGGCGCTTCACTTCGCCACATGGATCAGCTCGCTGAACTACACCAGCGTCGCCAGTTCGGTGGTACTCGTCAATACCCATCCGATTATGGTTTTCATCATCAGCAGCATCATTCTCAAGGAACGCCACAGTGCGCGGGAGCTGTTGTTCGTTGTATTGACGGTAGCCGGCAGTGCGGTGCTCTCCTGGGGTGATATGGGAAAAGGTGAAGGGGTTCTCCTCGGAGACCTTCTCGCGATCGCCGGAGCCCTCTCGGTCGGGGTATATCTGGTGCTCGGACGGTTCGTCAGGCAGACTATGTCCCTGGGCAGGTATACTCTCCTGGTCTACGGGAGCAGCGCATTCTGCCTGCTGATCATGGCCGTGGCAGCGGATGTCCCGCTCTGGCCCTACTCATTGAGAAATTTTGCCATCTTCTTCGGCCTGGCTTTTTTCTGCACCATCCTGGGGCACAGCGTGTACAACTGGGCCCTGAAGTACGTAGGTTCCACCTACCTTTCGATGAATATTCTGATCGAGCCGGTCGCCGCAGGCGTGATGGCTTTCTTTTTCTTCCAGGAAATTCCAACGCTGTTGAACGGTGTCGGCGCGGTGATTGTTCTGCTCGGTATATACGGTTATTCGAAGACCAGCGCAGCAGGGTAGCGAGCTGAAGGCAGACTTCGGCGGCAGGCCGGTTCGCTACGTACCAGCGTATTTTCATGCAGACGGTTTTTCTTGACAACGTGATGTGACCTATTTTAGACTGTATATTATGCAACCGTGTGCATTTTACCGGTTTGCCCGTTGGAGCTGTGAATGAGTGAATATGCGACCGATTCCTGGAAGATCATTGAAGACAGACTTGTTCCCGAGAAGATGGCTGATGGAGAATCACTGTTCACCATGGCGAACGGATATCTCGGCATACGGGGCACGTTCGAGGAGATGGGATATGCATGGTGCCGCGGGACCTACCTGAACGGATTCTATGAATCCCGCCCCATTACCTACGGCGAGAAGGCCTACGGATATCCGGAACACAGTCAGACGATATTGAATGTTGCCGATGGGCGTAAGGTACAGATCTGGATCGATGACGAGCTCTTTGATCTCACTGCCGGTAAAATACTGAAGTACCGGCGCGAACTCGATCTGAGGGAGGGAATTCTTCGGCGCTTCCTGGAGTGGGAATCGCCGAAGGAGGGCAGGATCCGCATCAGGAGCGAACGCATCGTGCCGCTGACCCGGCGTCATGTAGCGGCGATCAGGTATTCGGTGACATCTCTCGACAGCGATACCGATATCTGCATTCTCAGCACCCTCGACGGGAATGTATCCAATATGCGCAGCGAAGATGATCCGCGGACCGGATCGGGTTTCGGAGGGGCTGCTCTGAGCTACAATGAAGGGTCGGCTACGATTGAGCGGGGAGAACTCACTGCGCGTACGCAGCAGTCCAAATTGACACTGGCCTGTGGAGTCTCCCACAGTCTTCCCGGGAGTGAGAAGGGCGAACTGAAGGTCTTCCAAGAGTCGGGTGAAGTCGGTCTCAAATTTTGCATGACGGGGAAAAAAGGGGAGGAGGTCACTTTCGACAAGTTCCTCTCCTATTCGTACCGCGCTATTTCCGAGGAAGCGCGGAATATAGAGATCATGCGGGAAGAGCTCGACAGAGCCGTTACGGACGGCTTCGACCGCTTGAAAAAGGAACAGTTCATCTATCTGAATGACTTCTGGGAACACGGGGATGTGCAGATAGACGGGGATCAGGAGATGCAGCAGGGGCTGCGTTTCAATCTCTTTCACCTGCTGCAGTCCGCCGGACGGCGGGGAATAACCAGCATTCCCGCCAAGGGGCTCAGCGGAGAGGGATATGAAGGGCACTACTTCTGGGACACCGAGATCTATGTGCTCCCCATGTTCATTTACACCCAGCCGGAGATCGCCCAGTCAATTCTCGAGTACCGCTACAGTATCCTGGAACAGGCCAGGCAAAGGGCCCGGGAGCTGAGCCAGGAGGGAGCGCTGTTTCCGTGGCGGACCATCAACGGCGAAGAGGCTTCGGCCTACTATCCGGCAGGTACGGCGCAATATCATATCGATGCCGATATCGCCTACGGAATCAAGAGGTTCCTGGAGATAACGGGTCGTACCGAATTCCTGCCGAGAGGCGCGGAGATCGCCATAGAGACGGCGCGGCTGTGGAACGATCTTGGTGAATATATCCCGCACAAGTCAGGCCGCTTCTGTATAAACGGAGTGACCGGTCCCGATGAGTACACCGCTCTGGTCAACAACAATTACTACACCAACATTATGGCCCGGGAGAATCTCCTGTTCGCCGCGGACATACTTGAACAGCTTGAGGAGCAGGACCCGGCTGCTTACAGTGAACTGGTTTCCCGGGTGGAACTCAATGAAAGAGAGCCGATACGATGGCGCCGTGCCGCCGAAGCGATGTATCTGCCCTGCGACGAGGAACTCGGTATTCATCCACAGGACGACAGTTTTCTCAATAAAAAAATCTGGCCTATTTCAGAAATACCCCTCGAAAAGCGGCCCCTTCTCCTCCACTATCATCCCCTGGTCATCTATCGCCATCAGATCCTGAAACAGGCCGACCTGGTGCTTGCCCTTTTTCTCCAGGGGAACTGTTTCACCCTGGCGGAGAAGAGGAGGGATTTCGATTACTACGACAATCTGACCACCGGGGATTCATCTCTATCCCCCTGCGTTCAGAGTGTCGTGGCTGCCGAAGTCGGACGCGAGGAGCTGGCCTATGAATACTTTTCCCGCACCGCCCGCATCGATCTGGACAATGTAAACGGGAATGTCAGGGACGGCCTTCACACCGCCGCCATGGCCGGAACGTGGACCAGCGTCGTGCACGGCTTTGCAGGTATGCGGGACTACGGCGGTATTCTTTCGTTTCAGCCCCACCTGCCGAAGCAGTGGGAGCGGCTCACCTTCAATCTGAATGTCCGGCGCAACCTCCTCGAGGTAGCTATCACCCACAACGAGGTAGCCTATACTCTCAAAGAGGGGGAGTCACTGGAGATGCTGCATGAAGGGAAGCAGCACACGGTGTACAGAGGATCGCCTCTGGTCTTTTCCAATCGTCCCGAACTCGAGGCAGTGATATTCGATCTCGACGGGGTAATCACCGATTCAGCGGAGTATCATTATCAGGGATGGAAAAAATTGTGCGAAGAGCTGGATATCCCCTTCGACCGGGATTTCAACCACAACCTGCGCGGGGTTGGCAGAATGCAGAGTCTCGAACTTCTCCTTGGCCGGGTTCCGAACAGGGGCTACACCGAAGAGCAGAAGCACGAATTCGCGGCCCGCAAGAACGATTACTACCGGCAGCTCATCACCCAGATTACTCCGGATGACCTGCTTCCGGGAATACAGAAGCTCCTCGATGAACTCAGGGCGGCCGGAATCATGATGGCCCTCGCTTCTGCAAGCCGCAATGCCGGAACGATCATTTCCCGGCTCCGGATCGAGGGCTATTTCGACGTTATCACCGATCCTGACAAGGTGGCCAAGGGGAAGCCCGATCCGGAGCAGTTTTTCCTTGCCGCTGAGATGCTCGGGGTGCCGCGGCGGAACTGCATCGGAGTGGAGGATGCCCAGGCGGGAGTGGACGCTATCAACGCGGCGGGAATCTTCTCCGTGGGCATTGGGGAATACCTGGTCCAGGCGGACTGGAAATGCGACGCTACGGACAAGCTGACCCTGAAACAGCTGCGGGAAGTCTTCTACGGACGTGATTGAATATTTCTCCTAATCATGGGCGACCGTCCGGCTTGAGCCGGGCTTTATGCTGTAAACCTCATCTTTTATCCGAATCTGAATCGTCTTCGTATTGGAGTATATACTCTCGATCCTGATAGAATCATGGGTGAGGGTGAACAGGAATTCCTGTCCCAGGTAGACGAAGGGGAACTGCACGCGGCTCCACTGTGCCGGCAGCCGGGGATCACAGGAAAAACCTTCCCCGGTGACCGATACTCCCGCAAAGCCCAGGACCACCATCTGCCAGGCGATTCCGCAGGCGGCGGTGTGGATGCCGCCGATGAAGGTGCCTCCGCTGGCGGGTGGATTGGTGTTGTACAGATCGATGGTCAGAGACTGCAGGAAGTAGCTGTACGCCTGCTCGGCGAGGCCGATACGTGCGGCGACCATCGAATGGACAGCGGGGCTGAGGGACGAACGGTGATGGGCCCGGGGTTCGTAATACTCGTAGTTCACCTTCATGATGTCGCTGTCATACAAGTCCGGATGCAGACAGAAGAGCTGCAGGAGATCGGCCTGCTTGGTTACCTGGGTTTCAAAAGCGATTCCGTTCGGCCAGCCCCAGTACTCGTCGGGATCTATGAGCCGCTTCTCCAGTTGTTCCGGGAGGATGTCTTCGAGAGAGAAATAACCGACGAACTGTTCGATCAGCCCGGTCTTCGGATCGGGAGCAGGTATGAACATCAGTTCCGACATCTCTTTCCAGAGAGCGATACGTTCATCCGTAAGGTCCATATCCTCGGCGAGAGCCGCAATTCGTTCCGGCTCCCCGTTTTTCAATCTTTTAAAGACTTCGAGGGCGGAGCAGAGACTCCATTTGGCCTGATAATTGGTGAATACGTTGTTATCGGCATTTTCGTGGTATTCATCGGGGCCCAGGACACGGATTATCTCGTAACGGTTTTTATCTTTCTTGAAGTGCGCTCTTGAAACGATAAAATTGGCGATCTCGAAGAGCATTTCCGCTCCGTGCTTACGGATAAATTCCCAGTCTCCGGTAGCAAGGAAGTATTGACGAATCGTATAAGCTATATCCATTGATATGTGGATCTGCCAGTCGTTGAAATGGTTGCGTATTTTCCGGCCGGTGAGGACGTCCTTGAAAAAATAGTCCGGACAGAGTTCATCGCCGGTGTCGCCGCTGATCCAGGCGTAGAACGCGCCCTCGAAACCGAGCCGGTGCGCTTTTCGTCTGGCTCCGGGCAGGGTTTTGTGACGGTACGTGAGGATCCTGCCTGCGATCTCCGGATTGGTGTACAGGTACATCGGGAGATTGAAGATCTCCTGGTCCCAGAACGCGGCGCCCTGGTAGGCTTGACAGGAGAGTCCGCGCGCACCGATCGGCAGATGATCGGTGTGAGCCGGAGTGGCGATGATATTGTGATAGAGATTGTAATGAAGCAGCGCCTGGGTATCGTCGCTGCTGTCGATCTGGATATCATACCGGTTCCACATGGAATCCCACATACGGGCGCTGCGTTCGGCTTCGCGGTCGTATCCCGATTCAACAGTCCCCCGGGCAAGCCGGACTGCAGCTTGCTGCGGATCCTGAAGGTCGTTCCCGGAGAAGACGGTCATCATCTGTTCGATGACAAGTTCTTCACCGGCCTGTATGTCGAGTTCGATGGTTTTACATATCTGCCGCGTCCCGGAGTCATCGATGATAGTGTCCTCTTCAGTCCGGCAGCTGCTCTCTGTCCTCAAGACATCACGTTCCGAACCGTTAGATATCTGAAGAGCCTGTGCAACGGCGATAGGGGTCCCTTTTTCGCTGGTTGTGGCCAGCAGACCGATAATTGACTCTTCCGCGAATGGGACGGCTTCGCTGAAATGGTCGCCATTCAGATTCCAGACCTGTCCGTCTATACCCGTGGTAATGCTGAGAGGCCCGGACATATCGCTGATAATGCGTACGCGCTGTGCCACCAGGTGGAGGTTGTGATAGCTGGCGAAGCGTTCGAAGGACAGGTGGAAATTCCTTCCGTCGTCAGCCGTCCAGCGGTAGCTCCCGGAGCTTCGGCCGTACCGGAAATTGAGGGAGAGGCTGTAGTTCGATACACGGGGGGGATCGTCGATACCTGCCGGCACGAAGAGGCTCAGAGGGATCCCCTGGTAGGAACAGCGGGTGTAGAGGCCGTTGGGAGCATTGCACAGTTCGGTCCATCTCCCGTCGGCATTATCATAGGTGTCGCTTACGATACAAGCTGCTGCGTGTTCTGCGGTCCAGTCGGGAAATGTTCCCCGGTATCCGAGATATCCGTTTCCGGTCATGAAGTTGCTGCCGCTGGTAACAATCTGGGAGGGATCGAAAATGGTCTCTCGAATAGTCCACTCGTTGTCGATAAAAATCGGACTGTCACTGGCGCTCATACAGTATCCTCCCAAATATTCCGCAGTTTCCTTACAAAAGGTGAGTATTGTGGTATCCTCACAATAGGATTATATGATTTTATGCAACCGTGTGCAAGAAAAAAATTGTCTTGACAGCCTCCCCATGAGGACTATACTGGAATAAGGAAATGCAACCGTGTGCACTAATGATACCGGCAAGGATGAGAAGGAAACGAACAAAACCACCGTCACAATCAAGGATATTGCCAGGATAGCCGGCGTAAGTCATTCCACCGTTTCCCGCAGTCTCAACGACAGTCCTCTCATTTCGGAAAAGACAAAGCAGAGGATTAAGCAAATTGCCGGCGAACTGAATTTCGCCTTCAACGCGAGCGCCCAGAGTCTTTCCACCCGCCGGACCGGTACGATAGGAATCATCTATCCCGAGCTCTTCGACACGTTCGGGAATTCTCTCTATCTGGGGCTCCTGGTCCAGGGCTTGAGGCACGGACTGGAACAGGCCAGCCTGGACAGTATCGGGAGTTTTCCCACCAATCACTACACCGGGGACAGTAATATCTACAAACTGATAAGCCGGAAGAAAATCGACGGACTGCTGCTGATCCATCCGGAGATACCGGTGAAGGACTGGGAATTCATAAGTTCCTCCGGTATTCCTTTCGTCGTGCTTCACTTCAAGCCCAGGAGCTTCGATTACAGTAGTATGAACTACCTGTTCACCGATCACGTATACGGCGGATACATGGCAACCAAATTGCTCACCGACGCGGGCTGCAGGAAGATCCTCTGTCTGCGGGAGGATTCACGGGAGATCCAGTTCATCGAGCGGACAGAAGGCTATATGCAGGCCCTTCAGGAGACGGGGATCAGCTTCGAACCAGGACTGATAAGAGGCGGAGATTGTTCCTTCGAGTTCGGCTACAAAACAATCATGAAAAGTAAGGAAGAGCTGAAATCCATCGAAGGCATTTTTGCGGAAGCGGACCTGGTAGCCATCGGCGCCATCGAAGCGTTGAAGGAACTGGGAATCAGAATACCTGAGGACATTAAAGTCGTGGGGTACGACGATACCGAGCTCGGAAAGTATTTTCGCCCCAAACTGACTACCATTCACCAGCCGCGGGAGGAGCATGCCCGGCTTGCATGTGAACGGCTGATACAGATGCTGGACGAGAAGGATACGAGCCCGACCATGCAGAAGATCCTGAAGCCTCTGGTGATCTACCGGGAGACCTGCTGAGTGATTATTCCTGGAATGGACTCCATTTAGATTTTTAGATACATTGAATGATATGAACGAAGGAATTATCGCCGTTGGAATGAGCGGGGGAGTGGATTCGAGCGTCGCAGCATTTTTATTGAAGAAAGAATGGTCAAGGGTAGTTGGGGTCAGTCATTATATATGGAAGGACTCCGCATGCTGCAACACGGAAACCCTCGATCGGGCCCGGGATATATGCAGGCGCCTGGACATCCCTTTTATCATAATCAACCTGATGGAGGAGTTTACCCGTTACGTTGTGGATGATTTCGTTGAGTCCTACCAGCAGGGCGAGACTCCCAATCCCTGTGTCCGCTGCAACGAGTTCGTGCGGTTCGGTATATTCCCCGGGGAGATAAAGAAGAGGCTGATCGAAAAGGGACTCATGGAAGATGGAGAAGTTCTCCACATGGCTACCGGCCATTATGTACGAACAGCAGAGAGGGACGGATCTACCTGTCTGCGGAAGGGAGCCGATTCATACAAGGATCAGTCCTATATGCTCTACCGGATCAATCCGGACATCCTGCCCCGGTGCCGATTTCCCCTGGGCGATATGCGCAAGCGGGAGGTCATATCGATTGCCGAAGAGAAGGGCTTCCCGACTTCGAGCATCAAGGAGAGCCAGGATGTCTGTTTCGTGGAGGGGAAATACACCGATTTCATTGCCGAGCATGTCGGCGAGAGCGGTATTCACTTTCCCGGGCCCATCGTGAACCTCTACGGCATGCCGTTAGGTACCCACCGCGGCTACATGAATTACACCATCGGGCAGCGTCAGGGGCTGGGATTGTCTGACGGTCCCTGGTACGTGGCCGAACTGAGGTCAGCCACGAATACCGTTGTAGTGGCCCGTAAAGAGGAACTGGGCCGAAGAGAGTTCCGCATTCGCCGTCCCCATTGGTTCACCGCTGTTCCGGAGAATCTCGAGGCGAAGGTCAGGGTTCGGTATAATTCGAAGGAGGTCCCCTGCCGGATCTCGCGCAATCCGGATTCTGCCGGCGAGACAATTATTACTCTCGAGGAAGAACATGTCATTACGCCCGGACAGTCGGCAGTCGTATATGACGGGGAAGTAGTGCTGGGCGGCGGTATAATCCGGCTCTAGACGCTTTCACTTTTTTTTCAAATAGATAGACGGGCCCCTTTACAGAACTTTCACTATTTGTATAGTAAGGTGTTATTATGAAGCAAACTGCACTGGTAATTGTCGAGTCACCCACAAAAGCGCGCACCATCAAGCGATTTCTGCCCAAGGACTACGTGGTGGAAGCAAGCATCGGACATATACGTGATCTTCCGCAGTCTGCCTCGGATGTGCCCAAGGACCTGAAGAAAGAGAGCTGGGCCAGGCTGGGCATTGACGTAGAGAATGATTTCAAACCTTTGTACATCATCCCGCACGGGAAGAGCAAGATAATTCGCGAGTTGAAAAAAAAGATCAAGGACGTCGACATGGTCCTGCTGGCGACGGATGAGGACCGGGAGGGAGAGAGTATTTCCTGGCATCTCGTACAGGTCCTTCAGCCGAAGGTCCCGGTGAAGAGGATGGTCTTTCACGAAATCACCAAAACAGCCATACAGAACGCATTGAAGAATGAACGCGATATCGACCTGGACGTAGTGAACGCCCAGGAGACCCGTCGAATACTGGACCGGCTCTACGGGTACACCCTTTCGCCCCTGATCTGGAAGAAGGTCGCCTATGGTCTATCCGCCGGCCGGGTGCAGTCGCCCGGACTTCGTCTGATCATTGAGCGGGAACGGGAGCGTATCCGCTTCAGGAAATCGATCTACTGGGACATGAAGGCCTCCCTCAGGAAGCAGTCCGACAGTGAAGAGCGGCTGTTCGAAGCCATGCTGGAGACGGTCGACGGTGTGAAGGTTGCCGACGGCAAGGATTTCAATCCCGATACCGGCGAGCTGAAGGGTAAGAAGAAGGTGCTTGTGCTCGACGAGCAGCAGGCTCGTCAACTGGCCGACGAGATCTGTGATGCCGAATGGAAGGTCGAATCCATCACCGAGAAGAAGACCAGAAACCGGCCGGCCCCTCCATTTATTACCTCGACCCTGCAGCAGGAAGGGAACCGCAAGCTGAGGCTGTCGGCCAGGGAGACCATGCGGACTGCTCAGCGCCTTTATGAACAGGGCTTTATCACCTACATGCGTACCGATTCACCAGCCCTCAGCTCCGAAGGGCTCAACGGTGCGATCAACGCGGTCCGCGCACTGTACGGGGAAAAATTCCTCGCCGAGAGTCCCCGCCGCTACAGCAGCAAGTCGAGCAGCGCCCAGGAAGCTCACGAAGCCATCCGGCCGGCCGGGGAAGTGTTCAAGCATCCCGACGAGACCGGGCTCCAGGGCAGGGAGAAGGCCCTCTACTCTCTGATCTGGAAGAGGACACTTGCCAGCCAGATGGCGGAGGCGCAGAAGGTTTCGACCACCGCCAAGATCTCAGCCGGGAGGGCCGGATTTACCGCCACCGGAACGCGGATCGCGTTTGCCGGATTCATCAGGGTCTACGTCGAAGGCAAGGACGATCCCGAGGCGGCGCTGGATGACAAGGAAACCTTCCTTCCTCCGCTGGAGGAGGGGGAGACGCTCAAGCCGGTGAAGCTCGATCCTCTGTATCACGAGACGAAGCCGCCGGCCCGCTATACCGAAGCTACTCTTGTGAAGACCCTCGAGAACATGGCCATCGGCCGTCCTTCGACATACGCTACCATAATCAACACGCTGTTCGAACGGCAGTACGTCCGCAAACAGGGGAATGCCCTCGTGCCGACCTTTACCGGGTTCGCGGTTGTACAGCTCCTGGAGACCCATTTCCACTACCTGATCCAGTATGATTTCACTTCGGACATGGAATCGGCCCTGGATGAGATAGCAGTAGGGAAGATCGACAGGACCGAATACCTCAGGGATTTTTACCTCGGAGACCATGGTCTGGAAAAAAAGGTGGAAGAGCGGGCGAAACTGATATCTCCTGAAGAGTCCCGGACCATCAAGCTCCCCCACATCACTGTTGTCGATGGTATCAAGGTGGGAAAATACGGGCCCTATGTTGTCTACCGGAACGGGGAAGATGGTCCGGTCCATGCCTCGATTCCCGAAGATATAGCTCCGGCGGATCTGACGGAGGAAGAGGTCAGGCAGATTATTGAAATACAGAAGAATGGTCCCGAACCGCTCGGTACGGACCCTGAGACGCGCAAAGCGGTCTACTGCCTCACCGGCAGGTACGGCCCCTACTACCAGTTAGGCGAGGTCACTGAGGATACTCCAAAACCCAAACGGGCGGCCCTGCCCAAGGGTATGAAGCCCGCCGACGCAAGCCTCGATGACGCCCTCAAGCAGCTCAGTCTGCCCCGGACGGTGGGAGTGCATCCCGAGAGCGGGAAGGAGATCGTGGCCGGCAAGGGACGTTTCGGGCCTTTCGTCGTCCATGACGGAGACTTCCGGTCCCTCAAATCCGAGGACCAGCTCTTTTCCATTACCCTTGATGAAGCCCTGGAGATCTTTGCACAGCCCAAGAAGGGACGGGCCAACTCACAGGTCCTGCGGGACTTCGGCCGTGATGAAGTCCTGGGGAAGAAACTCGCCGTCTACAGTGGAAGATACGGACCCTACATCAAAGCCGGAACGAAGAATGTCGCCCTCCCGAAGGAGAAGAAGGAGCAGGAGGCGATTGACAAGCTCACGGTTGAAGAGGTCCGGGAAATCGTCAAGCAGCACCAGAGCAGAAAAAAGAAGTAAGTGGTGCGAATCCTGAGGATGGCGTACGGCCAGTTAAATCCGGGCCTTGATCCAGGAAGTCACCAGGTCGAAGACTTCCTGCTTGCCGGGTTCATTATGGACCTCGTGATACATACCCTCGAATAGATGCCGCGTTTTATCCTCTGAAGAAATGAGCTGATATGCGACTTCACTGTTCAGTGGAAGCACCGTTTGATCGTCCCCTCCGTGCATAATCAGGACGGGCAGGGTGAGGGACTTCAGAGCAGCATCGGAGAGGAGCTCTTCAGCCCGGAGGAACTGGTAGCCGAGACCTATTTTCATCTTCTTGCTGTAGACGAGGGGGTCCTGGATATATGCTTCGACAACGTGAGAATCGCGGGACAGCAGATAGGGATCGAAGGGCAGATACTGCATCCCTGGCACAATCCTGCTCAGGATACCGGCCATCGTACGATCGAATCTGCTGCTCTGAACGCCCGGACGAACGACAGGACCGGAGAGCAGGAGGCCGCTCAGTTTCGCCTGATGCCGGACAGCATACAGGAGGGAAATGGCACCGCCCATACTGTGACCGTAGAGAAAAAGGGGCGCCGGACTCCCGGCACTGACAATACTGGAGATAAAGATGTCGGTGTCTTCGATAAATAGTTCGAATCGGGGTACAACGGCCCGCTTGCCTTCGGACTGGCCGTGTCCGTAGTGATCGTGGGCCCAGACATCGAAGCCGGCGGCATTGAATACAGCAGCCAGCTCGGCGAAACGGTCGCCGTGCTCGGCATAGCCGTGAGCGATAACTACGGTGCCCGATGCCTTCCCGCTCAGTGTCCAGCCGCGATAATAGCGTCTTGTTCCGTCATTCCCGGTAAAGAATCCTGTCTCCATATATCAACTCCTTTTTACCGATTTTATACCGATTCGGACTGTTTATACAGAAAAATCGTGACATGCACTGCTATGTGAGATAAAAATAACACAAATTTTTTATTCCTGTATTTGAAATCTCTTTATAGTTATAAAAATTATTGACATTAAATTAGATTACTAATATATTGTACACTAATCTATAAAATGCCTTTATTTTTTGAATAATCAACACAATATTATTAAAATATTATTATGTAGTGATTTAATTGCTGTTATTGTCTTGACTTTCTTAGCTGAATTCAATATTATTGAAGCAATCTTGCTCTACACACTATATAATTCATTAGAGTTGATAGATATATAACTATAAGAGGGAAACAGATGGAGGACAATATTACAATCAAGGTCGAGAATTTATACAAAATTTTCGGACCTAATCCCAAGAAGGCCTTCCCGATGATTCAGGAGGGGAAAGACCGCAGTGAAATACTGGCGAAGACCGGTAATGTGGTCGCTGTCCGCGGAGTGAGCTTCGAGATCAAGAAGAAAGAGACCTTCGTCATTATGGGACTTTCAGGGAGCGGTAAATCTACGCTGATCAGATGTATCAACCGTTTGATTGAACCGACCGATGGAGAGATTTTCGTAAACGGGAAAGATATTACCAAAATCGACAAGGAACAGCTGCGCGAGATGCGCCGCTACACCCTTTCGATGGTTTTTCAGCACTTCGGGCTGCTGCCTCACAGAAGCGTCGTGAATAACGTCGAATTCGGATTGGAAATCAGCGGCATGGAGAAGGATGAACGGAACAAGAAGGCCATGGCGGCCATCGAGCTGGTAGGGTTGAAGGGCTATGAAAACAGTACGCCCGATGAACTCTCAGGCGGAATGCAGCAGCGTGTCGGTCTGGCACGGGCGCTTGCCAATGATCCGGAAGTTCTGCTGATGGATGAGGCTTTCAGTGCGCTCGATCCTTTGATCCGGAACCAGATGCAGGATGAGCTGATCGAACTGCAGGCCAAGATGCACAAGACAATTGTTTTTATCACCCACGACCTCGATGAGGCGCTCAAGCTCGGCGACCGCATTCTCATTCTCG
>Ga0272442_10002555_pt1 | contig 26309 bp, 34 predicted proteins | sample SSMForm2O_FD_200262 | JGI IMG/M metagenome (GOLD analysis project Ga0272442, IMG submission 200262) | Marine sediment archaeal communities from Little Sippewissett salt marsh, Falmouth, MA, United States - SSM-Form-2O | ecosystem: Environmental > Aquatic > Marine > Wetlands > Sediment ... | reverse complement strand
TACAACTGGTTCAACTATAGAATACACGATTTAGTTCTTTTGGTTTTCTATCTTTCCAACTTTCTTTATGATAAGCATAGCTTACGAGAATTGGAAATGTAATTGTTGCTTCCCCAAACACCATTTGTTCTAAACCTTGTTCTACTTTTCCCCATGAGCTTGCCTCTTTAAATGTTGAGCCAGAAAGTGCTCCATCTCTTTCGTCTGCAACAGTTAATTGAACTGCATATTTATGCATGGGCGAGTCAACCCCTAGTATATCTGCAGCAACAACTGTATCTTGGACAAAATTTTTAGGAACTCCTCCACCGACCATCAACATTCCAGTATCCTTTGATTTTATCTTCAGTTCGGTAAGCTCTTTAAAATCCTTTACTGAATCAATTGAAATATGATCCTTTTTTTCAGTTTGATGATGTACAAGACCAAATCCTGCACTAGAATCCGAAAATGCAGGACAAAAAACTGGTAATTGTTTCTTGTAAGCAGCAAGAACAAATGATTCAGAATTTTTTTCAGATTTATCTAAGTATTTGCCCATTTCAATTATAAATTCCCTTGAAGAATATACACCTGGATTCATTGAATCTGCAATTATTTTTATTGTATTATCACAGTCTCTAAGATCTTCTTCATCGATAAATGTATCATAAATCCTATCAATCATAAGTTCTCTTAATTTGTTATCATCTGCATTAATTAAACCTTGATAGTGGTAAAATCCCAATCCTTCAAAAAAATCTTGATCAACAACTATTGCTCCAGATGAAACAATAATATCAATCATATTATGATTTATTAGATCGATAATTACTTTTTTTAATCCAGCACTTATAAGAGATCCTGATAGACAAAGAATGTTTGTACAATCATTGTCTTTTAACATTTTATCATATATTTTACATGCTCTAGCAAGATTTCTTGATTGAAAAGCCATATTTTCAAATGATTCGATTAATGGTACACTGTTGAATTTTTTAATATCAATGTGTCTAATTTTATTTTTTAATAAATTTTCCTTATCATTATTCATATTAATATCCAAAATCGTTATTTCCATTAAGTTTTTCAATTTTTCCACAGTAAGATTTAAACCATTATTATTTCTACCTGTTTTCTTATGCATGAATGGGCGCTTGCCGAATCAATACTTACTACTGCGGTTAATGCTGCAGATAAAGAAAAAATAAAAAAAATTAAGGAAATTGTAATTGCACTTGGTGAACTTCAACAGGTAGAACAAGACATTTTTGAGTTTGCTCTTGGTGAATTGATAAAGGATCAAGGAGAAAAACTGAAAGATGTGAAATTTAAAATTAAAACTGAAAAAAGTAATTTTGTTTGTAATAAATGTAAAAATCATTGGAGTTTTGATGATTTAAAAAAAGGTATTAATGAAGATGAATCTGAGGCGATTCATTTTATTCCTGAAGTAGCTCTTGTTCATAGTAGATGCCAAAAATGTGGTAGTCCTGATTTTGAAATCACAAAAGGAAGAGGCGTATCTATTCTTTCAATCAAAGGAGAGAAATAATCATTATGGAAGCAAGGATTGACATTATAGATAAAAGATTAGAGAGCATTAAAAGAATTATATCTGTTGCTAGTGGAAAGGGGGGAGTTGGAAAAAGTCTTGTTGCTTCCTCACTTGCATTGAATCTTTCAAAAAAAGGATACAAGGTTGGACTCCTAGATCTTGATTTATATGGCCCCTCATCACATATCATACTTGGACTTAAAGACTATAAATTTCCAGAAGAGGAAAAAGGGATAGTCCCTCCAAAGGTTGATGGAATAAATTTCATTTCAATTGTTTATTATACAGAGGATAAACCTTCTCCCTTTAGAGGAGTAGATATTTCAAATATAATTATTGAGATTCTAGCAATTACCCAATGGGGTGAACTTGACTATCTAATTATTGATATGCCCCCAGGATTAGGCGATGAAACTCTTGATGTAATTAGACTTATTAAAAGAAGTGAATTTTTAATTGTTACAACACCATCAAAAGTTTCAATGGGCGCTGTAAACAAACTTCTAAGAATTTTAAAGGAACTTAAATTGCCAATTATTGGTATTATTGAAAACATGAAAATGAAGAGTTCAGAATTTGTAAATGACAGTGTTTTAGATATGGATTTAAATTATCTTGGTGCTATTAATTTTGATCATGATCTCGAGGAAGCAATTGGAAATACAGATAAACTTTTCAATTCTGATTTTATGAAAGATTTCGGCAAGATTATTAAGAATAATATTTAGTTTAATATGAAAGGAAGTTACATTCTATTAATTGAAGCAAAAAAAGATATGAATATTATAATTGGTAAATTAGGAAAAATTTTTTTTAAAAAAGGTTTCTATGTTTATATCGGCTCTGCATTAAATAGCCTTGAATCTAGGATTAATAGACACTTAAGATCTAATAAAAAAATTCATTGGCATATTGATTATTTGCTTAAATATGGCGATATCATTGATGTTTTTTATAAAGAAAATTTAAAAAGAGAAGAATGTAAAATATCTGGTGAATTTGAAAAAAAACTTCATTTTTTAAAAGGTTTTGGTTGCAGTGATTGTAAATGTAACAGTCACCTTTTTTATGGAACCTATGATGAAATAATAAATATAATTAAAAAATTAAAGATGAAAAAATATACATTTAATGAAAACACTTAAAGTCAATTTTAATATATAGTTTATTGGGGAGATTATGGCCTCTATAATTTACTCAACAGTAGGAGATATTGAAGATGCTAGAAGAATTGCCCATACACTAGTTGATGAACAATTGGTTGCTTGTGTAAATATAATACCCAGTGTTGAATCTGTTTATAGATGGGAAGGAAAAAAAGAAGAAGATGAGGAATGCATTTTTATTGCAAAAACTTGTGATGAAAATATTGAAAAAACAGTTTCAAGAATAAAATCACTTCATCCTGACGATTTACCTGATATTATTGTGATTTCTATAACAGGTGGTCTTAAAGAATACCTTGATTATATCTCAAATGAAACATCATGAAATTTGTATCTTTAATTTCAGGCGGTATTGATTCTCCTGTTGCTACTTATCTACTTTCGAAAAATGCAGATGAAATAATTCTTGTTCATGGAGACATAAAACCTTTTACAGATGATAGAGAAATTGAAAAATTAACTCTTCTTATTGGCTACCTTAAAAAGATTATTAAATGCCCTATTAAAACCTATGTGGTTTCACATGGTATAATTCTTAGTTCTTTTAAAAAATATTGTAACAATAAGTTTACATGTGTTTTTTGTAAGAGAACATTACTGAAATATGCTGAAATAATAGCTAATAAGGAAGGCGCAGATGCAATAATTATGGGGGACTCTCTTGGCCAGGTTGCTTCTCAAACCCTTCAAAATATTAAAATTGTTGAAAGTGCAGTTAATATACCCGTTTTAAGACCTTTAATCGGACTTGATAAGGAGGATGTTGTTAAAATTGCTAAAGAAATTGGCACATATGAACTTTCTATACTACCTACAGATGGTTGTAATGCTGTTCCTAGTAAACCTTCAACAATGGCAAAATTTCAGACAATTTTAGGTGAAGAAAATAAAATTGATATTGAAAAACTTATTAGGAAAGCAGTAAAAAACGCACGAATTCTTGAAATTTAGTCATTTTTTTACAATTTGATATAAATATTTATAATTTTTATTAAATTTGTTACATTAATTATTAATTGAATCAATTATTCATGCAAAAATTAATAAGTATTTAAAGAGAAAACAGTTAAAAATCAAAAAGTTTAAATATCCTATAATTATACTATATAGTGTAGGTTTATATTTTGGAGATACAATATATTGTATCTAATGGCCCACTGGAGAGTGTTGGATGGAATGCCCTTACTGCCACAATATTGAGACTAAAGTAACTGACTCCCGCGATACGGGAACATTGTCGATTAGAAGGCGAAGGGAGTGTCTCAAATGCAAAAAACGTTTCACTACTTATGAATACATTGAATTAACCCCTGTATATGTTAAAAAGAAAGATGGGCGTTTAGAGAAATTTGATAGAAATAAAATTAAAAAAGGTATAATAAAAGCATTAGAAAAGCGTCCAATTGACTCTGAAACAATAGATGAAATAGTGGTATCAATTGAGGAAAAAATAAGGCGGACCGGTAAAGAAGAAATTGAAAGTAAGAAAATTGGGGAATATGTTATGGACAAACTAAAGGAGGTTGACCATGTGGCATATATTAGATTTGCTTCTGTGTACAGATCCTTTACAGATTTATCAAGTTTTGAAAAAGAGGTTAAAAATCTACTTAATCAAACAACAGGAGAGGTAAAATAAATGATAAGGAAAATAAGTAAAAGAGATGGGAAAATCGCTGATTTTAATCCAATAAAAATTACAAATGCAATTTGGAAGGCAGCTCAAGCTGTAGGTGGAAAAGACTACAAAAAGGCAGGAGAACTGACAGACAGGGTACTTGAAAGACTTGAAAAGGAAATTAATAAAGGCGAAATTCCAACTGTCGAGCTAGTTCAGGATATTGTTGAAAAAACATTAATTGAAGAAGGTCATGCAAAGACGGCAAAAGCATACATTCTTTATCGAAAACAACATCAGGATATTCGTGAGATTGGAGGACTTCTAAAAGATATCGATGTTGTAGATGGTTATCTAAGCATGATGGACTGGAAAGTAAATGAAAACAGTAACATGAGCTACTCACTTCAGGGTCTTAATGTTTATGCAACAGAAAACATTGTTTCTCATTATTGGTTAAACAAGATTTATCCACCAGATATTGGAGAAGCGCATACTAATGGAATTATGCATATTCATGATCTTGGAACTCTTGGTGCCTATTGTGTTGGATGGGATTTGAAAGATATTCTACTTCTTGGTTTCAGAGGAGTATCAGGTAAAATAGAAAGTAAACCTGCAAAACACTTTGGTACAGCTCTGATGCAAATTGTAAATTATTTATATACACTTCAGGGGGAAGCGGCAGGTGCTCAAGCACTTTCAAATTTTGACACTTTACTTGCACCATTTATTAGATACGATGGATTAAAATATGATCAAGTTAAGCAAGAAATGCAGAAATTCTTGTTCAATATGAATGTTCCAACAAGAGTAGGATTTCAGAGTCCTTTCACAAATGTAACTCTTGATTTAACTGTACCAAGCTACATGAATGATGAACCAGCAATTATTGGCGGGAACCTAAAAGATGACAATTACAGTGATTTTATAGATGAAATGGATATGATAAATCACGCATTTGCAGATATAATGTATGAGGGAGATGCAAAAGGTAGACCATTTACTTTTCCAATTCCAACCTATAATATCACAAAGGATTTCAATTGGAATAATGATGGACTAGACCCTATTTGGGAAATGACAGCAAAATATGGAATTCCGTACTTTTCAAATTTCATTAATAGTGATATGAAACCAGAGGATGCAAGAAGCATGTGTTGTAGACTTCGTCTTTCAAATAGAGAACTTCGAAAAAGGGGAGGTGGCCTTTTTGGTGCAAATCCTAAGACCGGTTCAATTGGCGTTGTTACAATAAATCTACCTCAAATTGGATATCTTGCAAAAAATGAAAATGATTTTTTTACAAGACTTGATAAAATTATGGATCTTGCAAAACAAAGCCTAGAAATAAAAAGAGAGATAATTGAAAATCTAACAAATAGCGGGCTCCACCCATATTCCAGATTTTACCTTCAAGATGTAAAAAAGACATTTGGTGAATACTGGAAGAATCATTTTTCAACAATAGGTCTTATCGGTATGAATGATGCCCTTCTTAATTTCATGAATAAGAGTATTGGGGATAGAGACGGAAAAGAATTTGCTGAAAAGGTTCTTGATTATATGCGAGATAGAATTGCTAATTATCAGGAAGAAACTGGTGATATATTCAATCTTGAGGCAACACCAGCAGAGGGTGCTTCATATCGATTGAGCCGTGTAGATAAAACACACTATCCTGATATAAGGATATATAATCAAGAAAAATACAACGGTGGAAATGGAGGTAGGGGAGTTGAACCTTACTATACAAACTCAACTCAACTACCAGTAGGATATACAAGCGATGTGTTTGAAGCACTTGATCTTCAAGATAATCTACAATCCAAATATACTGGTGGAACAGTACTTCATATATTTCTTGGCGAAGAAAATCCCTCACCAAAAGCGGCAAAAAAACTTATCCGAAAGGTAGCACAAAATTATACTCTTCCATATTACACCTTAACGCCAACATTCAGTGTCTGTCCAGAACATGGCTATATTTCTGGCGAACATGAATATTGTCCGAAATGTGATGAAGAAATAGGTTATAATAAAAAAACAAAGTTAGTTGCTAGGAGGTAAAAAAATGGATAAAGATATTGAACCTAAAAGAACGAAATGTGAGGTTTATTCTCGAGTTGTTGGATACCTACGACCTGTTAATCAATGGAACCGTGGTAAACAGCAGGAGTTCAAGGATCGTAGGGTCTTTGATATGAACGAAAAAAAATAATGAAATTAAAATGAAAATTGGCGGCATTCAAAAAACATCATTACTTGACTATCCAGATGAGGTTAGTGCAATTATATGGACAATTGGATGCAACTTTAGATGCCCTTTCTGCTATAATACAGATATTGTTCTTGGAAATGCCAAGTCTATTCCTACAAAAGAGGTTTTTTCTTTTCTTGAAAAACGAAAAAAACTGCTGGATGGTTTGGTAATTACTGGAGGAGAGCCTCTTCTACAAGAAGATATTTTTAAGTTTTGTGAGAAAGTAAAAGAACTGTCTTATCTTATTAAGATTGATACAAATGGAACATTTCCTAAAAAATTAAAGGAATTGATTGATAATAACCTAATTGATTATGTGGCAATGGATATTAAGGCTCCAAAAAAGAAATATCAAAATCTAACAAATGTAAAAGTAAACATAAAAAAAATAGAAGAATCAATAAATGTTTTAAAAAACTCAAAAATAGATTATGAATTTAGAACAACTTTTGTTCCAGAGCTTTTGACTAAAAAAGATATAATAGATATTGCAAAATGGCTAAAGAATTCAAAAAAATTCTATCTTCAACAATTTAAGCCGATTTCTCCAATGATATCAAATAAACTGATTGGTATTTCTCCTTATTCAAAAGAAAAATTAATGGATACTATAGAAGAAATTAAATCCTATTTTGATATTTGTGAAGCTAGAGGAATTTGATGAATGTAAATGATGAGATTATTGATGATATAAAACTAGCCAGAGAGGTGTTAAACGCTGAGGATTATTCTATAGTAATAATTAGTGATGGAAAAATTTTAAACCATGTAAAAGGAGACGGGTTAAAACCATTCATGAAGATTATTAATGATCTTGGAAACGAGTTGGAAGGAAAAGTTATTGGCGATAGAATACTTGGAAAAGCTTCAGCTTTTCTTTGTAGATATTCAAAGGTGAAAGGCGTTTATTCACCTCAAGCAACAAAAACGGCAATCGCTATTCTTATTATTGGGAGAATTATCTGTCAAGCTGATGAAATAATACCTTTTATAAAAAATAGAAATGGAGATGGTTTATGTCCATTTGAAAAAATGTTACAAAATGTTGAGTCACCTGATGAAGCCTACAAAATTTTAAAGGAGAATGTAATTACGGTTTAGTATGGAATATGAATTAGCGATAATTGGTGGAGGTGCAGCAGGATTTACTGCTGGTATTTATTCAGTTCGTTCTGGTATTAAAACGGTAATTTTTGAAAAAAGTATTGGAGGAGGTCTTGCAAATGTTTCTCCAAAAATCGAAAATTATCCCGGTTTTGAATCTATTTCTGGTATGGATCTGATGGAAAAGATGAAGAAGCATGCAGGCAAGTATGTTGATATTCATTTCAATGAGGAAGTAAATAAAATTGAAAAATTGAAGGATAAATTTAAAATTTTAACTGATAAAGAAGGATATGAGTCTAAAGCAATTATTCTCTGCACTGGAACAGATTATAGAAAACTTAATACTCCTGGTGAAAAGGAGCTGACCGGAAAAGGTGTTTCATATTGTGCAACTTGTGATGGATTTTTTTTCAAAGGAAAAAAGGTTGCTGTAGTTGGTGGAGGTAATACTGCTCTTATTGAATCAATTTTTTTAAAGCAAATTGGTTGTAAGGAAGTATTTGTAATACACAGACGTGACCAGTTACGTGCTGAAGATGCATACAAAAATGAGGCAGTTGAAAAAGGAGTTAAGATTATCTTTAATTCTCATGTTGAATCAATAGTTGGAGATCAAAACGTTAAATCTATAACTCTTAATAATGTTAAATCTGGTGAAAAAACAAAACTTGAAGTTGATGGTGTTTTCATTTCAATTGGTGAAGAGCCTCAAAATCATTTTGCAAAAGAACTCGGTGTAAAACTTGATGAAAGAGGTTTTATAATAGTTGATAAGCAGCAAAGAACAAATGTGAAAGCAGTTTATGCAGCAGGGGATATTACAGGTGGGCTGAGACAAGTTGTTACTGCTTGTGCTGAGGGCGCAATTGCTGCATTAAGTTCTACCGAGTCTCTAGGTAAACAATATCCTTACTAATTTTTTTTTAAAATATTTTATAATTCTTGAATTCCCATTAAAGTTAATTTTTAATAAAATATTTTTATAAAATATTTAAATAATTATATCTTTTTTGTTGAAATTATTCTGTTAGAATTTTTTGATAATTAGTGTAAAGAGACCTGGTAACAGTTGTACAAAAACACGTTAATAAGGTGACTTACAGAACATGGTATCAATAGGTGGGAAAAATGGATATAAAAAATAGAAGAAAAAGCCTAAAAAAAATTGTCTTACTATTGGCAATATTTTCTTTGATCTCAATTTTGTCAATATCGGCAATTCCAGTAAGCGCATGTCATTATACACTTGGAACTTTTGAAGAAGATTTTGAAACTGAGAAGACTTCCTTTGTTAAATGCGAAACCGTGTATGGAATGGCAGAAGGTGTAGGATATGACAATCTTTTAAAATTAAGAATAAAAGACCCAGATGGAAACATTGTACACTGTTCAGATGAATCACAATATGAAGTTTATTGTTCTTATCTCTTGGATTGTTCAGCAAAGATTGGTACTTGGAGTATTCAATTAGGAATTTTTGAGAAATGTGAGTGGGATTGGTCAGATGAACCTGGAAGAATTGCATTTTTTACAGTATATGATGCATGTTTTACTCTTACAATAAACATAAATGGTAATGGATCAGTAAATGCTGAGCCAATTAATGAGTGTTATTCATGTTGTGATGTTGTTGATTTATCAGCTGTTGCTTATCCAGGCTCAAGCTTTAGCAATTGGACAGGTGCTCTAATATCTTGTAATAATCCAGAAACTATTACAATGGATAGTGATAAATGCATAACAGCAAATTTCATTGAAGACAAATACGTTTTAACAATTGAAATTATTGGAAATGGAATTGTAGAAGTTGATCCTGAACAATCTTTTTACTCTTATGGAGATATCATAAATCTTACTGCAATTCCTGACGAAGGCTGGGATTTTAGTTACTGGGGAGAAAACTGCTCTGATTGTGAGAAAACAAAATCACTGACAATGGATGATGATAAAGCTATAACTGCTTACTTTTCATTTATAGAGACAGAAGAAGAAATAGAACCTAAAAAGGGAGACGATGGTAGAAAAGGTACATCAAATAAACGGCCAGTTGCGGATCTTTCAGCAGGGGAATCATATATTGGATCAATTGGTGAGGAAATAGAGTTTGATGGGTCATTAAGTTATGATAATGACGGTTACATTTCCGAATGGTTTTGGGACTTTGGTGACGGAACAACAGCTTCAGGAGAAATCACTAACCATATTTATCCAAATCCAGGAGATTATTTTGTTTCCCTAAAAGTAACAGATAACAAAGGGAAAATAGATATTGATTTGACTACTGCTGTGATTATAAAGCCTAATTCTCCTCCATCTGCACCAAATGTAAGCGGACCTGCAAAAGGATTGGTAAATATTGATTATTTATTTTCAATATTTTCCACTGATGAAGATGGTGATAATATTAAATACAAAGTAGATTGGGGAGATGGTACTGTTGATGAAAGTATATTTATGAAATCTGGAGAATTATATAATGTTACTCACAAATGGACTAATCCTGGAAAATACACGATAAATGTTTCAGCATATGATACTGATGCAGTTTCAACAATCGATGTAACAATTGAACTAGAAGAGCAAGATATACCAGAACAAAACAATTTCATTGTAATCATAATTCTCTTGATTGCACTTATGTTTGTTCTACTTTTCTTAATACTTTCAAAACCACAAAAAGGCAAAAAGTAAGAAGAAAAAATTAAAAATATTTTTTTTCTTTCTTTTATTTTTTATTTTAATTTTTATTAATATAAATATTTTATTAACAACATTTATATTTGATACTATTATTCAAACTTCGATGTCCTGAGGAGGCAGATAGAATCAAATATAAGTTGTTAGTCATACCTGGTTACATTATAGGACTTAATTGTTTGCTCCTAGTAACATACAGAACATTTATTGCCTTTTTTAGTGAAAGTAAATCTGTACTTATAAACATAAATAAATTCGGCGAGCAATATCTTGATCTATTTGCTCTAATTGTAATTTGGGTAATCTCGTTGATTGGCTTAATTATTCTAATTTTCATGTTGAAAGAAGAAAGGGAAATTAGAAATAAAAGCTATAAACAAGATGCATCTATTCTTAAAAAAAATAACCCTTCAAAAGACACGGATTATAATATGGGAATCAAAATAGAAAAAAATGAAATCAAAGGATTAATTGCTGATTCAGTAAATTTTGATGAATAAATTAAAAATGAAAAACTCTTAAATAAAAAACTTTACTTTTAAGATACCCTTATATATTATATCTACATTGGTATTTTAAAATTACCAAAGGAAAATAAGATATATGTATAGAGATAATAGAGGTAGAGGGTTTAATCGTGGCCCTCGGGAAATGCATGAGGTTACTTGTGCAGATTGTGGAAAAACAACAGAAGTTCCTTTCAAACCAGATGGAACAAGACCTGTCTATTGTAGGGAATGTTATCAGAAACATAAGCCAAAAAGATTTTAGTAAATAAATGAAATAATTATTCATATCATCATTTTTTACAAAAAATCTTTCTTTTTATTTTTAAAGCAAAACTATTTAAACATAAAACCTACTTGTCGAAATGATAATTAAATAAAAAATTTGAATTCTTTCTCTTTTAAATTGGAGTATTGGATTTTATTTAAATTTGTTTTTTTATCATAATAAAATAATGAAGGAATTTAAGTATGAACGGAAGAAGAAAAAAATCAAGAGACAATAAAACAAAGATCAGTAGAAAAAAAATAATACGATGTAAAAACAAAATGATTCCGGTTTTTGAAACTGATACTTGTGAAAATTTTACAAAAAAAGTAAATTCAGAATCAGCTAGTATATGTAAAAATTGTGTAAACTCATTTTGATTAATATTTATCACAGATTAATTTTTTTTTAGGAGGCTAAGAAGTTTATGGAAGGAGAAGTTAAATGGTACAGTGTAAGACAAGGATATGGCTTTATTAAGGGCGAAGACGGCGAAGATGTTTTTATTCATAAAAGCGAGATTCCCTTTTGGTCAATATATTTGAGCAAAGGAGATAAGATTGAGTACACTAAGGAAATTACAAAAAGAGGACAAAAGGCAACAAATCTAAGAATTTTGCAATAAAAATCAAATTACATACAATCATAATATTCTTTTGGAAACTCAACAAGTCCACTTACATTTTTAAGAGAGTCTTTCTTTAGTTCTATTGCTAAAAACACATCATCAGGACACTCAATAGGTAACTTTATATTCCATTTGCTTGCAGGTGAAAACCCAAAACGTGGATAATAATTTGAATGGCCCACGACGATTACTGCATTATAACCAGTTTTTTTTGCGGCTTCTAAACCTCTTTTTATTAGTTTACTTCCAATACCTTTATTTTGGAAATCTGGATGAACAGCCATTGGAGCTAGAGACAAAACAATGAATTCTTCCTTTTCATTTTTTATCTTAATTGGATAAGATAGGATGTGGCCGACAATTCGTCCCTTTGTTTCTGCAACAAGAGAAAATAAATGATTAAAATCTGATTTCTTTCTTAGATCGTCTACGAGCTTTCCTTCATTTTTTTGATTAAATGCTAGTTCATTTATATTTCTGATATCGTTATAATCATCTTTTTTTTCGTTTCTTATTTTAATATCCATATTCTATCAACTCAATTTAGTATTTTAATTGTTTTTAATTTTCTCTCCTTAAGAATTTTTACTAACATATCTCCGCTTTCTTTAACAACTGAAGTTAACTCACCTGACATTTCTTTTGGTTGGATACCAATGAAAATTATATCTTTTACATATTTCTCAAGATATCCTATCAAAACCGAAATTGGAATTCCATGGGTAGAAATTGTCATAACTCCAATCTTTTTTTTTGGAACAATTCTTATTTTACCAGGCTCAAGTCCCATTTCAACTGCATCAATAATTAAAAGGATTTTTGGATTTTCACGTTTTACAACAGATGTATAATTCTCAGGCACAGTCCCTGCATCTATTACTTTTATATTTTCTAGATTTTCAGAACCTAACTTATCTGCAATATATGGTCCAATAGAATCATCTCCACCTTCTCTGTTACCTATGCACATTACAAGATATTGCATTGATAGGCTCAAACAATAAAAAATAGATAAAATTTACGTAAAAAGGGAAATAAACTTAAAATTCTCAGAGTCAAAGAGTCCTTTATCTGTTATCTTTAATTTTGGAATTACAGGAAGAGCCATAAATGATAATGTCATAAATGGAGACTGTAGATTTGATCCTAAAGATTTTGCAGACTCCTCAATTTCTTCATACTTTTTTGCAACCCAATCATATTTTCTGTCGCTAATAATACCAGCTATAGGTAATGGTAGAACTATTTCTTTATCATCTTCCACAACACAAAGCCCACCTTTATTTTCAATTAAAAGATTAACAGCTTTGCAAATAAACTCATCAGATACACCTACAACAATAATATTGTGGGAGTCATGAGCAACGCTTGATGCAATAGCTCCTTTTTTCAGTCCAAAGTTTTTGATAAAACCTACTGATGGAATTGTGTTTTTATATCGATTTATAACTGAGATTTTTAATAAATCTCTATCAACATCTGACAAAATTAATTTATTTGAAACTAGAGATTTTTCAATTTCTTTTTCTGTTATAAGTTGCCCGTCAATTGCAACGATTGTATTAATTTTTTCACCGGTTGATTTAACAATAAAATCACTTGGCTTTTTAATGGAAATATTAAAGTTGTTTCTGATTTCAGGTTTTGTACTAGAAATAAGAGTTTTACCATTTCTTGCTACTTCAATTCCATTGATGTAAGTATTCAAAATATTTAATTTAGATAAATCATCAACAACGATAAAATCTGCTAGGTCACCAACCTTTATTAATCCGACATCTAGGTTATAATGAGAAATAGGATTTACAGATGCAGCTTTCAGTACCTTGATTGGATCAATTCCATTTTCAATTGCTCTTTTTACAATAAGATTTATATGACCTTTAATTAAATCATTTGGATGTTTATCATCGCTACATAGCATGCAGCTGTCAACACTTTCATCGATTAATTGTTGGAGATCATCAAAATTACGGGCACCAGTACCTTCTCTTAATAACACTTTCATTCCCAATTTTATTTTTTCGCGACCTTCTTCTATTGTAAAACACTCATGGTCTGTTGTTATTCCACATTCTACATATTTTTGAAGACCTTTTCCACTTAGACCAGGTGCATGACCATCTATAGGTTTTAAATATTTTTTTGCAGAATTTATTTTTTCTATTACTTGAGCATCATTATTTATGACACCTGGATAGTTCATCATTTCTGCTAAAAATTTTATATTTTTATTTTTAAGAAGTTTTTCAACATCTTTGGAATTTAATTCTGCACCGCTAGTTTCAAAGGGTGAAGCAGGAACGCATGACGGAGCACCAAAATAGAACTTAAAAGGAACTTTTGACGCATTCTCAATCATATAATACACACCATCAATTCCAAGAACATTTGCTATTTCATGGGGGTCAGTTACCACTGCAACCGTTCCATGAATTACTGCAACTCTTGCAAATTCTGAGGGAGTAAGCATTGAGCTTTCAATGTGAACATGAGAATCTATAAAACCTGGTAAAATATAATTATCAAATTCTTTTTTAGCTTTTTTTATATCAATAATTTTACCTTTTTTAATTTTAATTATTCCTGGATATATGTTTTGATTGATTACATCTACAATATTGCCTTTTATTTCAGTATCCATTAATTATCCTCACACAAAATGTTATATTTGCTAAATCAAAAAGCTTTTTATTATTTTTATTCTTCAGCATTTCCGGTAATTAAGTTAGTAGTTGATTATTATGTCTATTAAAATCGGAATTATTGGTGGAAGTGGTCTATACAACGTTGGAATAATAAAAGACACTGAAGAAATTGAAGTTGAAACTCCCTTTGGAAAACCTTCTGATAATATTACCTTAGGAAAAATTGACGGAATCGATGTGGCATTTCTTCCCAGACATGGTAAAAACCATCAGCTCCCTCCTCACAAGGTTAATTACAGAGCTAATGTTTTTGCAATGAAGGAATGCGGAGTTGAATATCTGATTTCAACTGCAGCAGTAGGAAGTTTGAAAAAAGAAATCAAACCCTGTGATTTTGTAATAGCAAACCAGTTAATCGATAGAACATCTAAAAGAGATACTACATTTTTTGACGAAGGAATAGTTGTACATGCCGGTTTTGCAGATCCTTTTTGTAAAAATCTTTCAGATTTGACATATAAAATAGTAAAGGACCAAGGAGTTGACGTTCATATTGGAACCTATATATGTATGGAGGGACCTCAATTCTCAACAAGGGCAGAGTCAAATCTTTATCGAAGTTGGAACGTTGATGTAATAGGAATGACTCTTGCACCAGAAGCAAAACTTGCAAGGGAAGCTGAAATGTGTTTATGTGGTATACTAACTGTTACTGACTATGATTGTTGGTATGAAGGTGAAGAAGATGTAACAGTTGCATCAGTTGTTGAAAACCTAAAAAAGAATGATAAGAACATGGCAAGTATTATAAGAAAATTAATTCCAAAAATCAAATACGAACGAACATGCGAATGTAAAAGTGCCTTGGAATATGCAGTAATAACTCCTCCAGATCAAATAAAAAAAAGAGGTAACCAACAAGTAAACAGAGTTCTTCTAAAACGATTTATAAAATAATCATTTTCCTTTTCTTTTATTTATAAATGAAAGAGTAAACAAAAGGAGCCATATTGTCCCTGAAAATATTTCTGCAGTAAAAGATACCCAAAACTGCATTGTATAAAATGTAGCTGCTAAAACGTATAATCCTATCGTTGTCAAACTTGCAGTAAAAAGATTAAGAGTGGATTTTCCACGCCACACATCTTTTAGTTGGGGTATGAGAATAAAGCCAAAGAGGATACTTACAACGGCAATCACAATATCTTGCCAAGCATAACTATCGCCGAAAATAGCTGTAAGAATATCTCCAATCATCTTTTCCTAGGAACCATATAATATAAATAAAGCTTATGTATCGCATGAATGTAACATGGCAGATAAAATAAAGCTTGCAGATGGTGCTGGCGGACAATTGATGGATAAACTCATCAAACAAAAGATTTTGAAATATTTTGAAAAGTTATCAACATCTGCAGAAATTCCACTTTCGATGCTCGATGATTCAGCAGTGATTGATGATATTGTTTTTACTACCGACTCTCATACAGTTCAACCAATTATTTTTCCAGGTGGAGACCTTGGTTCTCTTGCTGTTGCTGGAACTGTAAATGATGTCTCAGTTATGGGCGCTAAACCTATTGCTCTTTCTGCTGGATTTATTATTGAGGAAGGTCTTTCTATAGAAAAATTTGAAATAATTGTTAATAGTATGAGCAAAGTCTCAAAAAAGGCAAAGGTTCCAATTGTAACAGGCGACACAAAGGTTATTGAAAAAGGAGCAATCCAAGAATTCATGATTAATACTAGTGGAATTGGAAAAAGAACAAAACTACTTGATGATAATATTAAGGAAGTAAAGAGATACCGAAGATTTGATAATAGATGGCTTCTTGATTCGAATTTAAAAAATGGCGATATACTAATTCTTTCTGGAAATATTGGTGAACATGGGGTAGCTCTTATGTCATTTAGGGAAGGTTATGGTTTTGAAACAAAAATTAAGTCTGATGTTGCAGCTATTAATGGATTGATGGAAAAGGCATTAAATATCCGAGGAATAGTATCTTCTAAAGATCCAACACGTGGAGGACTATCAAATACGGTAAATGAGTTCAGTGAAAAGTCTAATGTTGGAATACTATTAGAAGAAGAATGTATTCCAATTCCAATAGGTGTTAGATCTGCTTGTGATATGCTTGGAATAGACCCTTTAGAAATCGGAAATGAGGGAAAGGTAGTTTTTGGAGTGGTTAAGGAAAAGGCAGATGAAGTATTAAAGGAAATTAAAAATCATCCTTTAGGAAAGAATGCAGAAATAATTGGTAAAGCGACGGATAAAATCAAGGGAGTAGTTTTAGAGACAACTGTGGGTGGAAAACGAAACTTACATAAGCCGATTGGAGACCCTGTTCCTAGAATTTGTTAATATTTATTACTATTTTCGCAAATTTTTAAATAGTATATAAGATTACCAAAAACAAAACAAATAAGGATTATGGAGGCATTATTTTATGGCAAAAGGTCTTACTAAGTCTTTTAAGAGAGCATTGTGGGTGTATCATTGCAACTCTGGTTCATGCAATGGTTGTGACATAGAAATTATTGCGGCTTTATGTCCAAGATATGATGTTGAACGTTTTGGAATAAGGCTAGTAGGGACTCCTCGTCATGCCGATGTTTTACTTATAACAGGTCCAGTGACAAGACAGATGGAGGATAAGGTTAAACGTATATATGAGCAGATGCCAGATCCTAAAGCAGTTATTTGTGTTGGAAACTGTGGTAACACCGGTGATGTCTTTTATGAGTCTTATAATCTTGTTGGTCCAATTAATCAGGTTATACCTGTTGATGTTCATGTTATTGGTTGCCCACCACGACCTGAGGCAATTATTAACGCTGTTGCAAAAGCGTGGGTAAAACTGGAAACACTGGAGGCAAAAAAATGACAAAAAAGAAGGTAACACCCGAAGAAGTTATTAAATATTTCAAGGATGAATTTAAGACAAAGATAAAAAGAGCAAAAATTGTAAAGAGAAAATTTGGTTCAAAGAAAAAAGAGAGCTTTTATATTTGGATGAAAATTGATAGAAGTGTATTTAAAGATTCAATTAAACATTTGATAAAATTACAATATCCACATCTTGCTGTAGCATCAGGCAATGATATTGATAAGACAATTGAATTAATCTATCATTTTACTTTGAACTATGACCAGCCTCTTGAAGAGATAATTCTCAATATTTCAGTTGATTTGCCAAAAACAGATCCAACAATTGACACAGTCAGTGATATAATTCCAGGTGCACTTATTACAGAAAGAGAAAAAATGGAGATGCTTGGAGTTAAAGTAAAAGGAATTCCTGATTCTAGCAGAGTTTTTGTTCCGGATGATATTCCAGAGGGTGTGTATCCCTGGAGAAAAGATAAGACAGGTCCTGATAAATTTTACAAAAATTTACATGAGGTGAAAAAATGAGCGAAGAAACTACCACTAAAACATCTTATCACATACCGGTTGGACCAATTCATCCTGCATTAAAGGAGCCTGTTTATTTTGAGTTTGAGTTAAGCGGCGAAAGAATTATTGATGTAACTGTAAAACTTGGTCATGTTCATAGAGGTGTTGAATGGGCTGGAATGAGAAGAAACCCAATTCAGGTTTTATATTTGGCTGAGAGAATATGTGGAATTTGTTCTTATTGTCATCCAGCAGCATTTACTCTTGCAGTTGAAAATGCAGCTGATATAAAAGTACCTGAACGTGCAGAATATCTAAGAGTAATTCAAGCTGAACTTGAGAGAATTTGTTCTCACATGCTTTGGGCTGGTGTTGCCGCCCATGAAATTGGTTTTGATACGGTTCTGTATTTCACATGGCAGATTCGTGAAAAAGCACTTGATTTAACTGAATATCTTACAGGTAATCGTGTTACAAAAGGTATTATGACAATAGGTGGTATTAGAAGAGATATCACGTCTGACATGCTTCCTAGAGTTAAAAGAGATATGCAATTCTTCAAAGACAATTTTGAGAAATTACGCCATATCTTCCTTGATGATAAAACTGTTAAAATGCGAAGTCAAAATGCTGGAATTTTAAAAAAGGACGATGCAATTAAACTCTGTGCAGTGGGTCCGACCACTCGAGCATCTGGTGTCAAAAAGGACGTTCGTACAGGTGAGTCCTATTTTGCTTATGGAGATTTGGATGTAAAGTGCATCACTCCTAAAGACCTTACTGGAACAGTAAATGGTGACGTTTATGATAGAATCATTCAGCGTTTACTTGAGGTAAAACAGGCAATTGAATTAATTGAACAATGTATAGATGAAATGCCAGCAGGCGATATTGTCTCTGAACCAAAGATTCCAAAACTTATGAATCAAATTAAAAAGGTTGAGGGAGAAGGTGTGGGAAGGCACGAAGCGCCTCGAGGCGAGGTAATCCATTATGTCAAGCTTGATGGAAAAAGCGATCATCCTTACACATGGAAGGTACGTGCACCAACTTACAACAATATTCTTCCTTGGATTCCAATGTTAAAAGGTGAACAAATCGCAGATATTCCAATTGTAGCTGCATCAACAGACCCATGTATGTCCTGTACAAACAGAGTTGCTGTTGTTAAAGATAGTAAAAGATATGAGCTAACAAAAGAGCAACTGCATAAGTTAAGTATTGAAAAGACAAGGAGGCTTATGAAATGAGATTTTCAATGCTATCCTCGGTCTTTGCTCAGATGTTTAAAAAGCCTTGGACAAATAAATTTCCTGCAAAATATGCACCTTCAAATACAACACAATTTTTAAAAGATGTTAAGGATGGAAAGGCAGAAATTATACCCCCAATTCCTCCTGAAAAGGGTTTCCGTGGTAAAATACAATATGACAAAGAGAAATGCATTGGATGTAAACTATGTATTAAGTACTGCCCTTGTGAAGCAATTGAATTTAAACCAAAGGAAAAGAAGATAAAGATATATCTTGCAAGATGTTGTTTCTGCAGTCAATGCAATGATGTTTGTCCAACTAATTGTTTGACAATGGGCGAAGAGTTTTTGCTTGCTGATGCAGATCCTTATTCAAAGGATTTGATTGTAGAATAGGAAAGATTTGATGAAACTTATCTTTAAAGGTGTTGTTCAAGGAGTAGGTTTTAGACCGACGATTTATCGCATTGCAAAAAAACTAAATCTAAATGGCTATGTTTTAAACAAAGGTTCAGAAGTTGAAGTTGTAATTGATAATAAAAAAGATGAGTTTGTAAAACAAGTAAAAGAAAATCTACCTTCTATCGCAAAAATAACAGATATCATTGAAAAAAAGGACGATAGAATTTTTTCTGATTTTAAAATCTTACATAGTAAAAAAGGTGAAAGGCAATCATTGATTCCAATCGATGTAGGAATTTGTGATGATTGTTTAAAAGAGCTTTTTGATAAAGGTGATAAACGCTATCTTTTCCCTTTTACAAACTGTACTGTTTGTGGAGCCCGTTACAGTCTTGCAAGAGATGTTCCATATGATCGAGAAAGAACGTCGATGGACAAGTTCAAACTCTGTAAATCATGTCAACATGAGTATATGAGTCCTATTGATAGAAGGTATCATGCTCAGACAATCTCCTGTCCTGTATGTGGTCCTGTTTATATGCTGTATAATAAGGAAAAAAAGAACCTAGGTAAAAAAAATAGCATTAAACGTTTTTCAAGTCAGATTGATGCAGGCAAAATTGGGATTTTAAAATCCTGGGGTGGCATGCATATATGCTGCAGACTTGACGAAATTGTAAGATTTCGAAAATGGTATGGCCGTCCACAAAAGGCATTTGCTGTAATGGTAAAGGATATTAAATCAGCTGAAAAGTATGCAGAAATTACTAAAGAAGAAAAAAAATTATTACTATCTATAAGCAAACCAATAGTTCTTGTAAAAAAGAAAGATAATGAGGAAATCTCACCTGGTCTGAATACAATTGGAATTTTTTTGCCTTATTCTGGCCTTCATCATCTTTTATTTTCATATATGAAATCAGATGCTTTGATTATGACATCTGCAAATATTCCTGGTGAACCGATGCTTACGACAAACAAGGAAGCATTTTCAATAGATGCTGAAGTCTATCTCTTACATAATAGAAATATTCCAAACAGAATTGATGATACCGTTTTAAGATTATGGAAGGATAATAAATTTTTTATTAGAAAATCACGTGGATTTGTTCCAGAACCAATCCCTGTTTCATATAATAAAAAAATTCTAAGTGTTGGTGCTGATGAAAATATTACTGGTGCAATATCTCATGACAATTTTATTTTTGCAACCCAATACATTGGTAACTCAAAATATTATGCTTCGATTGAATTTTTAGAAGAAAGCCTTCGCCATTTGATAAAACTTACAATGAAGAAACCTGAAATTGATGCTATTGTTCAAGACCTTCATCCAGGTTATGATACAAGAATTGTTGCTGACAAGTTCTCAAAGGAGTTTTCTGTGCCTATCTTTGAAGTTCAACATGACTGGGCTCATGCTGCATCACTTCTTGTAGATAACAATCTTAGCAGGTCTGTTGTAATATCAATCGAAGGACTTGGTTATGGGCCTGATAAAACATTTTGGGGGGGTGAAGTGCTACTTTCTGATTTTAATAATTTTGAAAGAATAGGTCATCTTGAATATATACCGCTATTGGGTGGGGATATGGCAACGATAAATCCTCAACGCCTTGTTTATGCAATCTTTAAAAAGTATGGGAAAGAAAAGATATTTACTGGTAGTGAAGCATCGATTTTGTCAAAACTAATTGATAAATCCCCACAGTCTTGCAGTCTTGGAAGGTATCTTGATGCAATATCAGCTTATCTTGGGATTTGCACAAAGATGACATATAGCGGGGAGCCTGCAATGAAACTTGAAAAATACCTGGCAGTTGGTAAAGACAAATACAAATTAGACGCAGAAATTAAAGACCACGTTATTCAGGTTACAGACTTATTCAATCAAATTGATGAAATTGTTAGCCCTCCCTTTAGTGAAACTCAAAAAGCAGATATATCATATTCGATTGTGTATGCAATTATAAGAAGTCTATGTGAAATTGCAATCAAAAATGCTTTTAAAAATAATATTAAGACAATTGGACTTACTGGAGGAGTTTCTTATAATGTTCCTATTACTAAAATGGTGGAAGGATACGTTAAAGAGGAAGGACTAAAACTGATTTTTCATAGAAATATTCCAAATGGAGATGGTGGGATTTCAATTGGCCAAAATGCAATTATTGGTCACAAACTGAGTTCTTAAAACTTAAGGTAACTTTTAAAAATAAAGTACTTATCGCCTATTTACAATGGGTAAAAATAGGGATTTGATACAGATTCTAATAATTGTAATTATTGGAATGTTTATTCCATTCTTAGGTTCCATTACTATAACCTTTAATTTAGATATAACAAATACAAATAACATTTTAAAAATTGGATTAACCTTTCTTTGGTTCTTAATTATTTTTGCAATAGAACTTGCAATTGTGTATGTTTATTATAATGTAACAAACAAAATAGTAAATAAAAAAATGGACAAATACAAACCAAAATAAAATTATTTAATTTTCTTTTTCAATCTTTCTTGAATCTTACTGCTCTTTAGTTCCTTTATTGCATCGTTTGCAATCCATTTTGCTGATTTTGAATCGATATTTTTTATTTCCTTTGCAACCTTAATTGCTTTTTTATTTAATGACAGATTTCTTTTACCGATATTTCTTAAAGCCCAATTTACAGCTTTTTTAACATAGTTACGTTCGTCTATTGACTCCCTTTTTATTATTTCAAAGAGCTCTTCAAATTTTTCATCAGGTGATTTTTTATCATGAAATGAAAGACCTGCAATAATTGAAAAAGCAGCACGCTTTACAAATTCCTCATCACGTTCTGCCCACTCATATATCTTTTTCCATGCAAAGAATGTTAAATCAAAGAGGCTGGTACAGGCTTGATCGCAAACATCCCAGGAATCAAAATCTTTAGCCCATAATTCCATTTGTTTTTCAGTTACATTTGAAGGGTCCTCAATAAAAACTGCCAGAAGCCTTGCATCATGAATACCAGAATTCCAAAGTTTAAGCGATAGTTCATGATTCTTTCCTATTTCTTTTGCAAGAGGTCTTAATTTGTAAATTGAAATACCAAGATTATTTTTTGGATTTATTCCAAAACGAGCCATTCCTTCAACATTTTTTTTGTTTCTCATTGATTTTAACTTGCTAATAACTTCGATATAATCCATAACTATAACCACTTATTTCTCAGAATATCTGTATTCGATATTGCAGCTGCCTTCAATACTTACCATGCAAGGACCTACTGGAGTTTCAGGTGTGCAAGCCTGACCAAATAAGGGACATTCCTTTGGTGTTACAAGTCCTCGCAATAGTTCTCCACACCTGCAACCTTTATGTTCAAAAAACTTTTTATTCTTAAGTTCTTCTAAATCATCTTTGAATTTTTTTCTGGCATCGTATTTTTCAAATTTATCATTTAATAAAAGACCTGATTTTGGAATAGTTGGAAAACCTCTCCATTCCAAATCTGCTGAATAAAAAACCTCCTTAATTGCCTTTTGAGCTTTTACGTTTCCTTCTTCATGGACGGCTCTTTTGTATTCGTTTTGAACAAGTGATTTTCCATTTTCTATCTGTTGAACAAGCATCCATGAACTCATTAGAATGTCAATCGGTTCAAATCCAGCAACTACCTGAGGAATATTATAATCTTTTGAAAGAAATTCATATGGTTTTGTTCCAATAATTGTTGAAACATGACCTGGTTCGATAAGGCCATCTAGCTTTATCTCACCCATTTCGATTATTGCCTTCAATGCCTCAGGTATTGTTCGATGGCATGAAAGAATTGAAAAATTATCTGGTGGATTATTGTTAAGTATTACACTTGCGGTGGTTGGTGCTGTTGTTTCAAAACCAACAGCCATAAAGACAATCTCTTTTTTGGGATTTGCTTTAGCAATTTTGACAGCATCCTCAATACCATACACAGTTCTAACGTCGCAACCTTCTGACCTAATACTTCGTAGCGACTCTGTTTCACCAGGAACATTTATCATATCACCAAAGCTTGTAACTGTTTTTCCTTTTCTAGAAAGAAGTAGCATTTCTTCGATTTCTCTTGGAGTTGTAACACAAACTGGACAACCAGGTCCCTGTCCTATCTCAATTCCACAATCTCTTAGCAAAATATCAAGACCATTTTTTACAAGTGTATCTTGATGAGTTCCACAAACATGCATGAATTTTATATCGACATCTAGTTTCTTTATTTTTGAGACAATTTCATCTGCAAGACTCTTATCTTTTAAAGAAAACACTAAATATCCTCTCCTGGAGAAAGCATCTCTCTAAAAATATCAAGTGTTTCTTTTGCTTCCTTCTCATTTAAGACTTCTATTGCAAATCCCGCATGAACAAGTACATAATCACCAGTTTTTACACTAACAAGAGTAATATTTGCTTTCCTTTTGGTTCCATCCCCATAATCAACTGTTGCATGCTCTTTGTCTTTATCTAATTCAATAATTTTACCAGGTATAGCTAAACACACAATTCTGCCTTTATTCTTTAATATATTATAAATTTTCTCCCCTAAACAGTTAAATCTTTATAGAACTTCATATTTAGGCTCATCATCTACTTGATGGTTGGAAGGGATATGAGCGAACTTGAGAAGATATCATCTGTTTGTCCAGCATGTTTTCAGGAAGGGAAAATTAAAAAAATAGATGCATCGATAGTTGAAGATGACGGAAAGGTATATATTACCAAAAAATGCGATAAGCATGGATCATTCAAAGATATCTATTTTAACGATGCTGATCTCTATAAAAGATGGATGAAATATGAAGTTACTGGAGAATCTGCACCTGATGTTAAAACTAAGATTTTTGATGAACCAGCTCTTTATGATGAACATAAGTCCCAAAGTGTTCTTACAAATCTTTTAATAACAAATAGATGTGACCTTAGATGTAGTTATTGTTTTATGAATGCTGGCGCATCTGGTAGGGTTTATGAACCGACTTTAAAACAATTAAAAAAGCTTATGGTTCAAGCAAGAAATGAAAGACCAATGGGTTCTAAGGCAATTCAAATTACTGGTGGAGAACCAACAATCCGAGAGGATCTTCTAGACATTGTAAAAATGTCTAAAGAGGTAGGTTTTTCTCACGTTCAAGTAAACACTAATGGCTTAAAACTAGCAGATAGTGTTGAGTTTTGCAGGCAACTTAAGGATGCAAAGGTAAACACAATTTATATGAGCTTTGATGGGGTTACAAAGAAAACAAATCCGTGGGTAGATTTAAACAAAAAAGCAATTGAAAATTTAAGAAAGGTAAACCTAAAAATAGTGCTTGTTCCTGTTTTAATTGGAGATAAAAACCTCAATGAAGCAGGAAAAATAGTAAAATTTGCTCTTGACAATATTGATATAGTAAGAGGTGTGAATTTCCAACCAATATCATTTTGTGGTAGAGTTACAAAAATAAAAGACGAAAAACGGGAAAAGCAACGTGTTGACTATGTCCAAATGATGGATGCAATAGAAAAAGAGTTTAAAGGAAAAATTTCAAAAGATGATTTCTACCCTGTTCCATTTGTTTATCCAATTTCAAAATTAATCGAGCTTTTGAAAGGAGAAACTCAGGTAGAGTTTACCGCTCACCCAGGTTGTGGTGGTGCGACATATGTGTTTTTGGATAATGGTAAACCATTGCCTGTAACTCGATTTATCGATGTAGAGGGATTACTTGAATTTGTAGATAAAGAAAGTAAAATAAGAGGCCCACTCAAAAAAATTAGAGTTGCAACTGCTTTTCTTGCAAATGTTGACAAGTTTGTTGATTATGATAAGGCACCAAAGGGTTTTGACCTAAAAAAACTCTTGAAAGATGCTGCAATTGGTGGAAGTTACGATTCTCTAAGAGGATTTCATTATAAAAGTCTCTTTTTAGGTTCTATGTGGTTTCAGGATTCATTCAATCTAAATGTAGATCGTCTTGAGCGATGTGTGATACATTATACAACTCTTGAGGGAATAGTTCCATTTTGTGCCTACAACGGTCTTGGAATTGGTGACAAAATAAGAAAAAAACATTCAATTCCGATAAAAGAATGGGAGAAAAACACTGGTAGAAAAATGAAGGACGACCTTAGAAAGGATGTTCCGTTAACATAAATTCATTTGATAAATTATATGGTTTCAAATTAATACTATGATATTCTTTAAAATAAAATCATGGAACAATTAATTTAACGATATCCATTTTTTTATTGGTATTAAAAAGCCTGTACATCTCTTTTATCCTATCTGCTTTTCCTTGTAATACAAATATTTCAAGACATTTTTCTTTTTCAAAATGGCTATGTATCTGGGTTTTTGTAATATCTTTAAAATCATGTTTAATATCTGAAACTGCATTTTCTGAATCATGATGATGTATTACAATAAGTATAGAATTTATTTCTCCAAATAATTTTTCAGTATCTTTACTTTCTGAAATTAGAAGTCTTATCCCTGCTCTAATAACTTCTGATCTACCGGAGTATCCATATTCATTTTGGATTTTTTCAATATCTCTTAAAATATTTTCATTTAATGATATACTTATGATTGTCATTATAATCAATAATTAATAACATATTTATAAACTTGACCATAAAAGTTAATAATAAATTATATAAGTATTAATAACATTTAGAATGATATTGAGAGAGTAACATTATGGAAAAAAATAAAAAAATAGTATATTCAACTCTATTAATACTCTGTATTTTATCTGTTTGTTTAACAGGTTGTATTGATAATACATCTACGGGAAGGTTTGGATTATTAGTAACTATTGTTCCACAAG
>Ga0272442_10002553_pt1 | contig 26311 bp, 25 predicted proteins | sample SSMForm2O_FD_200262 | JGI IMG/M metagenome (GOLD analysis project Ga0272442, IMG submission 200262) | Marine sediment archaeal communities from Little Sippewissett salt marsh, Falmouth, MA, United States - SSM-Form-2O | ecosystem: Environmental > Aquatic > Marine > Wetlands > Sediment ... | reverse complement strand
ATTGGCGAGCAAGACGTTAAAGTGGTCTATCGGGTGGACAATCTCCCTTTTGCCCAAGCCCCTAAAAGGGGCTTTTTGCAAGATTGTTTGAGGCGTGAGGAGAGCGATTTGAGGCAAAATTTAATCGAATAGGATTCCGCAAGAACTTTATGTTTGAAAATCGATGGCTTGGCAAACAATATAGAACAAAACAGGTAGAGGTTTACGCAGTTCGAGAAGAAGATGATTGGCTCATCATCTCTGTTATTACCCGATACTTTTGATTCGGATTGGAATCGGAGATAAAATTATGAAACTCACTTATGACCCACGGTATAATATCGGTTATATTCGCTTCAAGGAAAAGGATGCGCAGGTGGAATCGATCAAACTTAGTGACGAGTTCATTGTTGATATTGCGCCGGACGGAACGGATTACGGAATCGAGCTTCTCAATGCAAACGATCAACTCCAACGTGGGGATGTAGAAGGATTGGTTGTTATTAATGAAGCGACCGGCGAACAGAACCAATTGCCGCTTATTAAAGGCAAAGCAGGTTAGCGAATGACATTCCCTCTCGACAGAAAAAATTCCTAACAGATACGATCCATTCCTTCTTTCATTTAAGTTTGAGATCTAATTCATACTGTTCAGATACCTTCTTTACAGATTCCCGGAGTTCCGGATCTAACTCGAGAGCTTTGAGCAAATCCTTTTTAGCCTCTTCAGATTTTTCTAACTCGGCATGAACTTCTCCGCGATTTAGATAGGCCAAAGCATACTCTGAATCGATCTCAATAGCCTTTTCAAAATCTAAAACAGCCCGGTCATATTCATCTTTTTCATAATAGGCACTACCCCGACTGTTATAGGCATCAGTATATTTTGGATCGATCTCGATGGCCTTGTCATAATCCAGAATGGCCCGGTCATATTCATCTTTTTCATAATAGGTATTCCCCCGATTTAAATAGGCATGAGTAAATTTTGGATCGATCTCGATGGCTTTGTTATAATCTAAAATGGCCCGGTCAAACTCGTCTTTGTTTGAATAGATAATGCCCCGATTATTGTAGGCTATAGCATCTTCTGGATCGATCTCAATGACCTTTGTATAATCCTGAATGGCCCGGTCATATTCGCCTTTGTCTTCATAGACACATCCCCTGTTGATATAGGCATCAGTATATTTTGGATTGATCTCGATGGCTTTGGTATAATCCAGGATAGCCCGGTCATTCTCACCTTTGTTTGCATAGATCATCCCCCTATTATGGTAGGCTTCAGGAGATCTTAAATCGATCTCAATGGCCTTTGTGTAATCCAGAATGGCGGTATCAAACTCGCCTTTGATTGCATAGGAATTGCCCCGATTGAAATAAGCCGTAGCTTTTCCTGGATCATTCTCAATCGCTTTGTTGTACTCCAGGATGGCTCGATCATGTTCACCTTCAGATCCAAAAACACCTGCCCGACTGTTATATATCGCAGCAAGAAGTCCCTTTTCATCTAATAGCCGGATTCTCTTATGAATTTGCAATGGATTATCTTTATCCCTTAATTCCCAATAATTACCGACCTTTACAAACTGGTCCTCAAGCTTAAAAGCCCTGCTTGGTATCTCGTAGAGTAATGATCCATCTACCATCACTGACCGGCCGTCAAATAAATCCACGATACAAGCTATATGACCTTGTCTTGTCCTACCTTCCGATGAAATGAGTGGATCCAACACATCAATAGGTCTGACCGAAAGCCCAACCGCATTCCAGACTACGTACATTAATTGTGAAAAACTGAGGCAGTTCGCCTGCCGATTTTCAATGATATCGGAAAGCTCGAAGGCGAGGCTGTCATAGCTAAACTGCATGCTGATTGTCTCGAAGAATTCTTGCAGAATATTTTCTTCAATTTTCACAATCTGGTTTCTGGTTATCTTGCGTTCTTTGTAATCTTGATGGGCATTGGAAAGTTCTACCTTCCAACGAATAAGAACGGAGCGCCTTTGCTCGTCCTTCCAGTCCATGACCATCCGAGTTAAATCTTCGGCGACTTTATCAGTATATTCAAGACCTTTGACCAATTGCTTAATCCGATCTGATAGGTCTTCATTGGTAGAAACGGATTCGAAAACCTCCGCAGGTTCTTTCGACCGGACGGATATCTCTGCATCTGTTATAGAAGCTTGCTTATAATAAGCTGAAAGGCCGAGCATCAAAACAAGAGCGATGGTCGCCAGCATGAAGGCTCCACGTTTGTGTCGCCCAAGCATAGCCTTGAATGTCGCAAAACCCCTCATTCCAAACACCTTCTTTCGACGCCTGCTTGAATTGAACAGGTGGTTGTGGGATCAGCCCATATTAAATAAGCTTTCTTATCACTTCCTTTTTTACTACTGAACTCGCTTTAGGATATAAACAATTGTCTTTTTCAGATTGATTCCGATGGCTTTGATGAAATCCAGCATAGCCCGGCCGTACTCTTTTTTCTCGCAATAGCACTTCCCCCGACTAATAAAAGCATCAGCATCTTCTGGATCGATCTCGATGGCTTTAGTAAAATCCAGAATGGCCCGGTCAAACTCACCTTTGTCTGCATAGGTAACCCCACGATTGTTATAGGCTTCTGCAAATTTTGGAATGATATCGATGGCTTTTGTGTGATCTGCGATGGCACGGTCATAGTCCCCTTTGTCATAAAAAGTATTGCCACGATTTGTATAGGCTATAGCATAATTTGGATCAATCTCGATGGCTTTGGTAAGATCCAGGATGGCCCGGTCAAACTCGCCTTTGTCGGCATAGGTAATTCCACGATTGTTGTAAGCTTCAACAAATTGTGGATCGAATTGGATAGCCTTTGTGTGATCTTCAATGGCACGATCATGCTCCCCTTTGGCATTGAAAACGTTGCCGCGACCTGTATAGGCTATTGCATTTTTGGGGTCGATCTCAATGGCCTTTGTGTAGTCCCGGATGGCTCGGTCATATTCGCTTTTGTCTTGATAGGCGTTGCCCCGATTGTTATAGGCATTAGTTAATCCAGGATCGATTTTAATGGCTTTGTTATACTCCAGTATGGCTCGATCATATTCACCTCTGGACTTATAGACTGCTCCCCGATTGTTATATATCCCAGCGAGAAGACCTTTTCTATCTAATAGCCGGATTCTTCTATGAATGAACAATGGATTATCTTTGTCCATGAGTTCCCAATAATTGCCAACCTTTACAAAGTGGTCCTCAAGCTTAAAAGCCAAGCTGACCTCGTAGAACCATGTCATGTCCACCATCACTGCTTGGCCATCAAATAAATCAACGATACAAGCTACATGACCGTCCTTCGCATCCCCTTCGACAAACATGACTTGGCTTAATACATCAATGGGCCTGACCGAAAGCCCAATCGAATTTCCGATTATGTATATCAATTGTGAATAACCAAGGCAGTTCGCCTGTCGATTCTTGATCACATCGGAAAGCTCGAAAACTCTCTTAGGGCTAAACTGCTTTTGGATTTTCCTGCCCAACTCTTCTAAAACACTTTCCTCAATTTTCGCAACCTGGTTTCTGGTTATTTTGCGTTCTTGATAATCTTGATGGGCGTTGTAAAGTTTTTCCTTCCAACGAACAAGAATGGAGTGCCTTTGCTCATCCTTCCAGTCCATGACCATCCGGGTGAAATCTTCGGCGACTTCATCGGGATATTCCAGTCCCGTGACTAATTCCTTGATCCGCTCCGACAGTTCATTAGCGGTAGAAGCTGACTCAGGAATCTTTGTATTTGGAATTGATGCTTCTGTCCAATGATCAGGAATGACGAGAATCAGAGCGATAGTAAGTGTTACGAGTGTAGAGGCTCTACTTCTGTATCGGTCAAGTATAGCTTTGGATGTTACGGCAAGTGTCATTCCAAATACCTCACATCTCCGATTATCCGTAATGAACAGCAGCATGGAAAGCCGCCTATTACCATTTTCCTTTTTCCTTCCGTGTTCTGTCGCTCAATCAAAGATGTTGTAAGGTATTATACGCATTCTCCATATCCGGAACAAGCAAATTCAGCGAAATTAGTCGAAAATCATGAAAATTAACCACGAATGAACGCGAATGAACACATCATTCAAATTTCTTTGTGGCTTTGTGCCTTAGTGGCAAATTTTGATATTTTTTCACGATTTTTCTTTTGACAGACGCCTCATAAATAGGTATTATATATAACTAACATAAGAACAGAATACAGAATACAGAATACAGGAGACCTTTTCATTTACGATTTATGATTTACTATTGTCTTTGTGCCTTAGTGGCTTAAAATCATGTTCATTCGTGTTCATCTGTGGTTCCCTTAAAAGTGTTCAGAAACGTTCAAAAAGTGCTCAACAATGCACAAAAACTTACATAAATTCACAAAAACCCTCAAAAACCATGTCAAAAATTCACATAAATTCGTATTTCGTATCTCGTATTTGGTATCTCGCCTGGAAATTGTATGGTTCATTTGAAAAAACAAAGCCAATTGCTGGTCCGCGGTCGGAAGTATCTCCCGACCATCCCCATCCCTACGGGATGAGGCTGCCACCCGACTACGTATTCAATTGAAAAAACAAAGCCAATCTATGGAAAGGTAGTTCGTATGTAAAATATGACCCAAAAATGATTTATGCAGACACCACTCCGCTGAGGCTTTGAAAAAACAAAGCCAATCCGTCAAGCGACATACGAGATACGCAATACAATATTAGAAGTGGTTGTTGAGGTGTTCGGGTTTGCCGTCGTCGCTGTCGTAGGTTTGCGTTTCGGCCGTTTCGGCGTCGATACGGAGACGCTCGATGCGCTCGGCCTTTTTGGTGTGGCTGTCGATGGTGACGAGGATGCCGTTCATTCGGACGTCGCCGGTGGCGATCTCGAACGGGAACGGCATTTGGGTCCTGAAGGACTTTAAGACGTTCTCGGCGCCCCGGCCGAGCACGGAATCGTGCGGGCCGCTCATGCCGATATCGGTGATGTAGGCGGTGCCTTTGGGCAGAATTCTCTCGTCGGCGGTCACGACGTGGGTATGCGTGCCGAAACACAGACTGACCCGGCCGTCGAGGTGGTAGCCCATCGCGATCTTTTCGCTGGTGGCCTCGGCGTGGAAGTCCACGACGACGATGTCGGCCTCTTTTGTGAGGGGCGGCAGGATTCGGTCAATCGTATTGTACGGGCAGTCGCCGGGCTTCATAAAGAGCCGGCCGATCAAAGCCACGACGGCCACGACCGGTCCTTTGCCGGTCTTGTAGAGGGCGGTGCCTTTGCCGGCGGCGCTGGCGGGGAAATTGGCCGGACGGACGATGTTGTCCGCTGTTTCGAGCGTTGGGATGATGTCCCGCTTGCGGTACGTGTGGTCGCCCAGCGTGATGAGGTGGACGCCGTAGCGGAGCAATTTATTGTAGATCTGCGGGGTCAGGCCGGAGCCGCCCGCGGCGTTCTCGGCGTTGGCGATGACGCAGTCGATGCTGCGCTCCTTGACCACGGCCTTGAGTTTGTCGGCGATAATGCGCCGGCCGGGCCGGCCGACAATGTCACCAATGCATAGGACGTTTAATTTCATTTTCGTATCTCGGTTTCCCGATAGGGGTAAAGTGCCTAAAGTTTAGAGTGACTAAAGTGCCTAAAGTTATGGCTCATTTTACTTTAGCTCACTTTAGGCACTTTAGTTCACTTTAGTCACTTCGTTTTGCTATTTCGCATATTCGATGCAGCGGACTTCGCGGAGCAGCGTGATCTGGATTTCGCCGGGATAGGTCATTTCGTTCTCGACCTTCGTGGCGATATCCCGGGCCACCTTGACGGCGGCCTCGTCGTCCACGTCATCGGCGGAGACAATCACGCGGATTTCGCGCCCGGCCTGAATGGCGTAGGCGTTCTCGACGCCCTTGAAGCTGCTGGCGATCTCTTCGAGCTTCTCCAGCCGCTTGATATAGCGTTCGAGGGTTTCTCTCCGGGCGCCGGGGCGCGAGGCGCTGATGGCATCGGCGGCGGCAATCAGCGGTGTATAAGGATTATCCGGCGGAATATCGCCGTGATGGCCCGCGACGGCGTTCAGAATAATCGACGACTCGTTGAAGCGCTTGAGATAATTGGCGCCGATCGTCGGGTGGTTGCCTTCGACGTCGTGATCGATGGCCTTGCCGATATCATGGAGAAATCCAGCACGCCGGGCGATCTTGCCGTCGAGGCCCAGCTCATCGGCCATGACCTGAGACAAAAAGGCCACCTCGATGCTGTGGCGCAGCACGTTTTGACCGTAGCTTGTCCGATAGCTCAAGGCGCCGATCAGGCTCAGCACCTTATTGCTCAGGCCTCGAATGTTCGTTTCGACGGAAGCATCTTTACCGAGCTGGAGGAGCTTTTGATTGACGTCTTTTTTCGTTTGAGCAACGAGCTCTTCAATGCGAGAGGGATGGATGCGTCCGTCTTGTATGAGCTTCTCCATCGACAGACGGGCCACCTCGCGTCGGACGGGATTGAAACCACTCACGACGATCATACCGGGCGTATCGTCAACGATGACGTCCACACCGGTCGCCTTCTCGAAGGCTCGAATGTTGCGCCCTTCCCGGCCGATGATTCGGCCCTTCATATCGTCGTTCGGTATCTCGACGGTCGAGACCGTCACCTCGCAGGTATGTTCGGCGGCATAGCGCTGGATCGCGGCGCTGATGACTTCCCGGCTCTTTCCATCGACCATCTCCGTGGTCTCTTCCAGCTTACGCTGGATCAACGACGACATCTCGTGCTCACATTCGTCTTCGAGGCGCTTCAAAAGCAGGGCTTTGGCCTCCTCCAGGTCCATCGCCGTGATTTTCAGCAGTTGATTCTTCTGCTGGGCGATCAGCACGGCGAGTTGTTTTTCTTTTGAGGCGATATTTTGCGCTCTTCGTTCGTTCTCATCTTGTTGCTGTTTTAACGTTTTTTCACGCTGTTGAAGTAGCTCGGTCTGGCGATCCAGCGTGTCTTCCCGTTTCGTCAGCCGTAATTCGGTTTCATGGAGTTCGGCTCGGATTTTGCTCGCCTCGGCGGCGACTTGTTCCCGCCTTTTCATGGTCTCCGCTTTGGCGTCGATCTGCGCGGATTTGATGATGTTCTCAGCTTCTTTGTTTGCCCCGTCGATCTGTCTTTGCAAGTCCTCCTGGAAGGTCTTGGCCTTTGCTCGTGAGATCATCTGGGTAATGATGGCCACCAACGCCCCCCCCAGAAGCAGGCCGATCACCACAGCGCCGATAATTGATGAGGGTCCCATCTCCATTAAAATATCCATAATTGACTACCTTTCCCATACCGTTGTCATAGAGTTATCGCCGCAACGATCGATGGGATAAACTGTGGGGCCTTGTCGGCAGGGAAGTTCCAAAGAAAGGGTTGTGAATAACGAAATCTTTTTTACCCGGGCGCGGAATCAGCTAATGACTGCCACGATCTGTTGTGATAATGGCCGTTTTGACATTGAAAGGTCAGTTTCTGTCTCGTGATTAGCCAATTTTGTATCCAACTTGAACACTCCCTCGCGGGTAAGCGAATTCTTCTTTACGCTGATTTCGTTTCACGCCAAACTCACTTTCAGTGTGTGATTTAAAATCTGGAATCATCTGGGTTCTTCCGGATCATCAACGACACCGAAGGTGTCTTTGTAACTTCCACTACCATCTAACAAAAGAGCTTATAGCCCTTTGCATCCACGCGTCCCTTGATTCCGTGATGTCAAAAATCCAAGGAGGATACGGGACGCAACCACAGTCTCATTCATCAATCGTTGCTAACGCTAAGATCATCGTAGAGCATCTTTAAAAATCGGTCAAGAAAAAAACATATGAATTAACCTATTTTGTTATTTTCGACATTATGACGTTAAAGGTATCGGCTGAAAAGTGTGTCATGTTTCTTGAAATCTTGTCTGAAAATCCTTATAAGTGCCTGCCTTACAAAAAATTACAATCCACCTGATGAGCGTTTCAACGCTGGTTTTGCAGGGGGAATGGCCGTCGTGGCCTGCCTCAGTTTGTGAAAATGTGGGATTCTTGAGCGAAAAGGGCGGAACTCAACAGGCGCTCAACGATAGGCGCATTCTCGAAAGGCCGCCTGGTTATTTCCCATTTTAACGCGTTTGCCGGGTTGTGCCCTGTTCCTTATGGCCAGAGTTGGTTTTCAAGCCAATGATCGGCCAAAACGGCAAAGTCCGAAAAGTCGATCCGGTCGTCGTCGTTCAGGTCCGCTGGAATCAAGAGCGACTGCTCGAAAATGCCCGTCCCGTTCGTTGCGACGTAGGCGACCTCGGATTGCGAGAGGGCGTCGTTGTAGATTCGAAAATCATCGATCAGGCCGTCATAGCCTCCATACCAGCCCGAGCCGATCTCGAATGAAGTGATATCGGAGATAGGCGCGTCGGCGTCGGACCGGCTGTCGTAAAGAAGACCGTTGAGGAAGATTTGCATCGTCCCGGTTCGTACATCTTTGGTGAAGGCCCAATGGTTCCACCGGCCGGCCCATTCGCTTGGGTATCGGTGGTTTCCGCTGAGACGGTTACCAAAGGACCAGGGGTGGCCGCAATCCCAGTTATACTCACCGGGCTCTCTCCAGCATCCGAGATTGATCGCGATAGCCGGATCGTCCAGACCGTAGAGAAAATTCGAGCAGCAGAGGGTATCGGTGCGGTGTGTTGAATCGGCGCCGTATTGCCAGAAAGCGATGGTGATTCCCGTTGCGATTTGTGAGAACAAATCGGGTGCATTGGTTATTTCCACGGCGTCGTGATAACCGTCAAGGCGGATCGCTTGCCCGTAAACACCCTGAGTGAACGTCGGATTTCCGCGTTGCCGGCCATCGGCGTTGCCGGCGTTATCGTCGGTGTTACCGTCGAACGGATACCACGCAATGGGATTGCCGGGATTCGTCACAGAGTATATATTGTATCCACAATCGAGCCAGCCGTGAGCCATTTCTTCCAGGTCCTTAAAGTCGACGACGCAGTCGCCGTCGAAATCGGCGTCGGGCCGGTTTTCCTGGAGGCATCGGGACGAATATAAACGTATGTCGTCAAAAAAAACCGTGCCGCTGCCCGTGCTGAATGGTTTATCCGCTTCGGCGCAAAAGCCAAGGGCGATACTTGTGATGTTGCTTAAGTTTAGGTTGGGATCGGTCAGCTCGCTCAGTTTGATTCTCCAGGCTTGCCATGCTTCTTTTTGAAGGTCGTTGGCATCGCCGGGATAGGTGACGATCGTTTCGGAATCCTCATCGTCAAGTACGAGATACATTTGGGCGGTACTATTATGCCTGTGTCCGTGGAAGAATAGCTCCAGGACTTTTTCGCCGGCCGCCGTCCAGTCCTGTGCCGGATTCAAGGCCCGGATCGCTTCGGAATAGACGGTGTAGTGATAATAGTAGTAATCGAATCCCATCGATTTCTTGCTGCACGCGTGGGTCCGTTCCTGCTGAAGGTAAACGTTGCCCTTTTTCCAGGTATCATAAAAATCGACGTTATTCGGATCGTTATGAGGCAAAAGGTTATACTGGTCGAAGTCGTCCACAATACGATGGTCGGTCGTCGTAAAGCTCCAGACGGGGCCGGGCACGATCTGGGTGTCGTTGACTTCATCAATCCGCCAATAATACGTCTTGCCTAATATAAGTCCGCCCGGGTTGAACGTATTGGCGTCCTGGGGCTGCGGAGGATCGCTTACGGGGCTTGCGTTAGCATCCACGTCGGTCGGATGTTCACCGAAATAGACCCTGTGCCTTTGAGCCGATTGTCCCGATGACCAGCTTAACTTGATATCCGCCGGCACGTTCCCGGCGCCGTTGACGGGAAAGGGAAAGCACGCCGCCCGGCCGCAATCGGTCGATATTCTCGCACGCAAGTTCGCAACGTCGAATCCGGGCGCTTCGCCCCCGTGGTCCAATCCGAGGATGCGCACAGCGCGCGGTTCGAACGGTAGATTGATATCGACAATGTCGATACCGATTTCGGTTGGGTCCACGCCGTCGCCGATGCTTCCGGAAGTGACTTTGCCCAGCAAATATTCCTGATCGGCTCCATCGGTAATAAAAATAAGCGCCTGCTCGCTCACGGGACCCAATTCGATCAGATAAATATCATCGCCCGGTCCATCCACGATCCGGCCGCGAAACTGCAACTCGATCCAGTGATCCGGAGGCAAAGTGACGCCCGATTTCTCCGACAGGGGAGGACCAATAAGCCACCGCTCCGGAATAACCCGAATGGGGCCTCGATAATTTCCATCGGCATCCATGCCCTCCCAGCAACTGTGGTCGGCGTCGAAGGCGTCGACCAGATAGCAGGGATACTCGAATGCTCCTTCTTCGGCCGGGGCATGACCACCGAATAAAAAAGCCAAAAAGACAGCGGCCATAACTAACAGGCGGCCCTTCACCATACGTTGCCCTCCAGAGCAGGCTTAAATGGTATCGATGCAGATACGCTCCCAATAATTTATATAAGAAATTGTATCATGTTTACCTTTTGAATGCAAGAGAATATGACCTTGGGCGTGGGGTGTGGCGAGTTCGTAAATACTTAGAAAAAACCTTGATCTACATATTTTTACTGTTAGACTCCCGGCTAACGATGTGTCGTGTATGCTTTGCCGGGATCGAGGTTCAAACATTCAAGCAACCCCGTGAGCAAATGCGAAAACGCGGTACAGAAACGGCTTGTCCGGGATTGTTCACCGGTTAATACGGGATTCAAAATGGAAACGGAAATTCAGGGAAAGGATTCGTAGAATGGCTGAATATTCAATAAGTCCGGCGGGAGAGACATTCGAGGTCCCCGCCGAAGATCAGTACGCTTCGGAGCTCCAGCGCATCGAGGCGCTGGTCAATGCGGCGCGCGGTGAAGGGAAAGAAATCGTTGTGGTCATGGGGGTCGGCTTTGTCGGGGCGGTGATGGCGGCTATCGTTGCCGATACCGTGGACATGGAAAGCGGTCAACCCAGCAAATTTGTCATCGGCTGTCAACGGCCCAGCGTTCGCAGCTTCTGGAAGATCCCGCTGTTGAATCGGGGCGTTTCTCCGGTCAAGGCTGAGGACCCGGAGGTCGATCCGATGATCGCCCGTTGTGTGCTCGAGAAGAAAACGCTCGTCGCTACCTACAACAGCGACTGCCTGAAGTTTGCAGATTGCGTGGTCGTTGACGTGCAGTGCGACTATACGAAAAACGACCTCGGCAACATGCGCACCGGCTGGGTGGAAATGGACGCGCTCGAGGCGACCATCAAGACCATCGGTGAGAAAATCCCTCCGCATTGCCTGACGCTGATCGAGACAACCGTGGCGCCCGGGACGACCGAGTTTGTGGCCTGGCCGATCATGAAAAAGACTTTTGCCGGCCGCGGCATCGAGACCGAGCCGTTGCTCGCGCACAGCTTCGAGCGCGTCATGCCCGGCAAGGAATACGTCTCGTCCATCCGCGATTTCTGGCGCGTCTGTTCGGGCTGCAACGCCGAGGCGAGAGAACGCGTCGAAAAATTCCTGCGGGAAGTTCTGAACACTGAGGAATTCCCCCTGACCGTTATGGATCGTCCGATCGAATCGGAAACAACAAAAATCGTCGAGAACTCCTTCCGCGCGACCCTGCTGGCCTTTCTCGATGAGTGGAGCCGGTTCGCGGAGCGAAACGGTGTGGACCTGATCAAAGTGATCAAGGCGATCAAGATCCGACCGACGCACAGCAACATCATCTTCCCGGGTCCCGGCATCGGCGGCTATTGTCTGCCCAAAGACGGCGGGCTCGGCTATTGGGCCTACAAGCACATTCTCGGTTTCGAGGATGACATCTTTAAGATCACCACCACGGCCATCGACATCAACGATACCCGCGGTTTGCACGTGTCAACTTTGACCCGGGATGCCTTGCGGAACATGGGCAAGCAGGCAGCCGGGGCGACGATCCTCTTGTGTGGAGCAAGCTATCGACAGGATGTCGGCGACACCCGCTACAGCGGTTCGGAAATCGTCATTCGCCGGCTTACCGAAATGGGTTCGGAGATGCGCGTCCACGATCCGTATGTCGAGCACTGGTACGAGCTGGAAAAACAGGAAACCTACCCCGCCCCGGGACATTCGTGGGCGCGATTTTTCCACAATCAGGATGACCTGGTTAATATTCGGGTACAGAGCGATCTGGCCGGAGCGCTCGCCGGGGCGCAAGCCGTCATTTTGGCGGTGCCGCACGCGCCGTATCGACAGCTTGATCCGGATACCATCGTCGAATGGGCGGGAGGGCCGCTGGCGGTGATTGATTGCTTTGGTATATTGGACGACGTGAAAATCCGTCGATACTTCGAGCTGGGCTGTGAAGTCAAGGGCTTGGGCCGGGGACACATCCAGCGCATCAAAGAAGAAGTGCGAAAGGCGTGAAAAGATTGGCGTGATGCAAAATGCCATAGAAAAACTCAAAAGTAAACGCATTGCGATTCTATCGCCGGTCGCATGGCGGACACCGCCGCGGGCGTACGGCGCGTGGGAGACCGTGGCGAGCAATATCACTGAAGGTTTGGTCGCTCGCGGCTGGAGGAACGTGACGTTGTTCGCGACCAGAGACTCGGTGACCAAAGCGAAACTCGAAGGCTGGATCGAGAAAGGCTACGAGGAAGACAAGAACCAGATCCCGCTCGTCTCCACGTGCCTGCATATCTCCAAAGTGATGCAGCGGGCGGGAGAATTTGATCTGATTCATAACAACTTCGATTATTTGCCGCTGACGTATCTGCCGTTTATCCAAACACCCATGCTGACCACGATCCACGGCTTTTCCGATCCGAATATTCTGCGAGTTTTCCACGACCATAAAGATTCTTACTATGTTTCCATCAGCGATTCCGACCGTGATCCCGACTTGCCTTATCTGGCGACCGTTTACAACGGGATCGACCTGTCCAATCTGACGTTCAGGGAGACGCCGGGCGACAAACTCGTTCACTATGGCCGAATCCACAACGACAAGGGAACGCATCTGGCGATTGAGGTGGCGAAAAAGTGCGGCATGGACTTGATTATTGCCGGCATCATTCAGGACGAGGCTTATTTCGACCATCTGATTAAGCCGCACCTCAGCCAATCATCGATTCAGTACATCGGCCCGGTCGATCCCGTACAACGTGACGCTCTTTTGAAGCAAGCTTATGCCGTTCTTCACCTGAATTTGATCCCGGAACGGTTCGGCCTGGTGATGGCCGAATCCAATGCCGCTGGCGTACCGGTTATCGCGATGGATTTAGGCTCCTGTCGGGAGGTTATTGCCGATCAACAGACGGGCTATCTGGTGAATAGTGTTGATCAAGCTGTAGAAGCCGTCGGCAAGATCGACCGTATCGACCGCGCCACATGTCGGCGGCGCGTGGAAGAAAACTTCACCATCGACAAGATGGTCGCCGGCTACGAAAAGGTTTACACCGAAATCTTCCAGCGAGAAAGAAAAACTTGAAACGGTTATGTGAAAAAAGTATAATGATAAAGTCGTGATGTTCAGAGGCAAAATCAGGTACACAAAAGGACTTTAGTATGGTTCAGAAGTAGCAGATAGATATCGGTGATGGCGATGATTTCGATGAATCGAATAAAATCCGAGATTGCCCGTCTTCCTCATGAGGAATTCAATGCTTTCGTTGATTGGCTAGAGAAATTGGAAGAAGAACGTTGGGATAAAGAGCTTGAGGAAGATATCGCCGAGGGGAAGTTGGACCACCTGGCGGATGAAGCTTTGGATGAGTTTGGCGCAGGGAAGTGCCGGGAATTATGAAGCATTTTGCGACTTCAAGATTCTGGGATTGTTATAACAGACTCTCTTCGATAGTAAAAAATCTGGCTGACAAGAATTTTGAACGTCTTAAACAAAATCCTCACCACCCTTCCCTAAGACTCAAGAAGATTGGAAAATATTGGTCCGTTCGGTCGGGATTACATCATCGTGCTTTGGGCGTTGATAATTCAGATAAAACGGGGATCATTTGGTTCTGGATTGGTTCTCACTCGGAATATAACCGGCTTGTTGGGAAAAAGTAAGGCGTTATCTTTGATGTATGAAGACAAAGAAGATAATAACTCGTTATGAGAACAACCCGATTCTGACGAAGGATGATGTCCCATATCCGGTCCAGACCGTTCACAACGCCGGCGTGACGAAATACGACGGCCGGTACATCATGCTGTTCCGCTCGCATCTCGATACGGGCCGGTCGATCATCGGGATCGCTCGGAGCGAGGACGGCTTCCATTTCGAGGTGGGGCCGGAGCCGTTTATGGTGCCGAGCAGGGAGCCGCTCTTTTCCGAATACGAAGCGTTCGGCGTCGAAGACCCGCGGATGACCCATCTCGAAGGCGCGTACTATATCACCTACAGCGCCTATTCACAGCATGGCGTTCGCATCGGCTTAGCGAAGACACACGATTTCGAGTCGGTTGAGCGGGTGGCCTTGATCACGCAGGCGGACTATCGAAATACCGTGCTCTTTCCAGAGAAGATCGACGGGCGCTACGTTAAGCTGGACCGGCCCCATAGCGACATCAGCCCGTGGTCGATCTGGATCAGTTACTCGCCCGATTTGCGCCACTGGGGCGATTCGCGATTGATTATGAAGCCGGTACCGTACCACTGGGACGAAACGAAGATCGGCCCCGGCGCCCCGCCGGTTCGCACGGACAGGGGCTGGCTGAGCATCTATCACGGCGTCTTCCCGACGATGGCGGGGCACGTCTATCGGCTTGGCGTCGCTTTGCACAAGCTCGACGACCCGGCCGAAATCCTCGGCGTCGGCGACCGCTGGATTTTGCAGCCGGAGGACGCATGGGAAATCACCGGCTACGTCCCCAACGTTGTCTTCACCTGCGGCGCCATCCCCGAAGACGACGGCACATTAAAGCTCTACTGGGGCGGCGCCGACAACGTCATGTGCGCCGGCACCGCCGTCATCGAAGAGCTTGTCGAGCTCTGCCTAACCGATTACCGGCTTCCGATGTGATGATCTTGAATCAGAGTGCTAAACTGGAGCATCCGTGATTTATTTCCGGCTTTGATCTTGACGACGCACTTGCGTGCAATAGGTTCGACCTTTACTAATACGCCTCGTTTATAACATTCGGACATAATCTCACAGGTCTTAGGACGCAACCTGAAGGAGTCGTGCACCATATTGTAAAAGCTACTGAATCCAGGTCGTCACTCTCATATTGACGATAATCTACCATCTGAGAATGCCACGATGGTTTACATTTAGAGAATTCAAGGACACGGCCAGAGCCAACATAAAGAGACAGAGTATTCAGGACAAAGAAGGTTAGTCCTTGAGCAAGCTCGTGGGTCGTTCTGAATAATGAGTAGTCACCAAGAATTGCGTCAAACGCGATGTGCTTATCATCGCCAAGAAAATGCAACGTGAAAAGTGCAATTGCATTCTCAGATGCAGTAGACTTGTGAATAAGATGGGAACGAAGAGATTTCTTTGCTGATGGCGTGTCGCACAGCACACCGTCAAAGAATGGATTAACGGTATTGAAAATATTGAGAAGGTCAGTCGCTCGATCATCTTGCTCCTTGAAATTGGTTAAGACGTTTGGTAGCCGGGGATATTTATCACAGTCCTGATCGTAGATCTTCTTGGCAACAAAGAAAGCAATCCTATCAAGAGCACTTCTTCCATGAAAGAGAAGACTCTCAAAATCTATCAGTGCTTCGGTACCTCCTAAACAAGAGACTGCGCCAATGTGATGTGGACCACTTGCCTTTATTCTCTTTTCATGATCTGCCAAGCGCGAGATTTGCAAAACGCATCCCCGGTACCGCCCAAAACATCCGAGTGCCTGCTCTGCAAGGAACTTTGTATTCTCCTCTTCATTAATGGCCGAAATTGAAGTCTCTATTTCTTCTGCCAGATTCACAGCTTCCTTACTTAAGACATTGAAGTAAGGGGGCGTATCCTTCACAGCCAAATATTTGACTTTTCGTCCTTTACGATTGAAATTGGTACTCATAATTTATCTGGTTCGTCGAACGTCAAGTTTCGAATAGGGTGGGCTTTGGTCCACCGAACTGGAGTATGTGTTCAATCTTAGTGAGGCAAGTCGCATCCTACTTTTCTTATCCCTTTGTTATTTCAGTGATGAGCCCTCGCATGAATTCGGCGGCCAATTGTGCGTTCTTATCTGCGTATTCGATACCGACGGTTTGACCGTTCACAATCGGTAACGGATGACACAATTCATAACTCAGGTAGCCAGAATATCCAATCTCATGCATGGCCCGAATGAAAGGTCTATAGAATGTCGCACCTTTGATTTTGCCGTCTTTATCCCTTTCATACTCGCCCCCAAAATGGGATAAGACCTGCAAATCGCCCACCGCTCTCGCTGCTCGTTGGATATTCTCAGGACTTTTATCTGCCATAATCGGAGCATCCAACGAGACTTTCAGGTTGGGAGAATGGACTTCTTTGACCATTCTGAGCACATCCCGATAATCTCGAATAACGGGGGCATGATTCTGTAATGCTAAAACAACGCCGGCATCTTCCGCGTATTGTGCACATTCCACCATGCCATCGCGACACCAGGCCCATATCTGTTCGACCGTAAATTTCTCGTGGGTATAGTTCCAGATATCCTTCGCAATCGTATATTGTGCGATTTGCCGATGTTTCGTCACGCCCCGCCAGGCTAAAAACATTCGCAACGTTTTTGCGCCCAAGTCCGATGTCATTCGAATGAGCTCTTTCACATACGCAATCTGGCACTCTCGATATTCCGGAATGGGACTGCTGAAATCGTTGTTGGCCGCAACGCCAAAGATTTCAATGCCTTCTTCCTGGGAGATTGTGCGTAGCTCTCTGCAACGTTTTGCCGGCCAGTCAAGTGGATTGCCATGAGGGCGTTTTCCATCGATCTCAATCCCCTCATAACCATATTTCCTGGCTCGCTGAATCATCTCCCTCAGAGTCAGAGCCTCTCCACGATACCAGATGCCAAGAAACGTGATGCTATATAAACCCACCTTCATATTCGATCTTTTCTTTTGGCCGCTTTGAGAAATGCCATTTAGGTTTAGCGCCAATCCCGCCGTCGCCGCCAGTGATGTGCCCAACAATTGTCTTCGATTCATTTCAGTACCCTCTTTCATGGAATTGCCTTGATCTGCTACGGATTGTCAAAGATTGCTTCACTATGAGTGTAGCATAAACATCTTCGGTGAAGACGTCAAGTGCTCTGAAGCGATATTGGGAGCTATATCGCAAAAAGGACTTCGTCTAAACCGCCTTGTCATTCCTGTGGGAACAGGAATCCGGCACTGCGGCTTTAACTTGGATTTTCGCTCCCGTGGGCTTCAAAACAATTTGTTGGAAAAATGTTATTTTCTGTTGACATATATACATAGTAGTGCTATGTATAGGAGATATAGATATTTATTTGGGAGATACGACATTGTCAGTTTCAAAAGATTTAGTGGCGGCTTCGGCGACGTCGTTAGTCCTTTCGATCCTGTCGGAAGGCGAGAATTACGGATACGCGATCATCAAACGCGTGCGTGAACTGTCCGGCGGACAAATGCAGTGGACCGATGGAATGCTTTATCCCGTGTTGCATCGCCTGGAGAAACAGAAATTGATTCAATCCAAGTGGCGCGAGTCGGAAACAGGCCGCAGACGAAAATACTATCACATTAAAAAAACAGGAACAAAAATGCTTCGAGAGCAACGAAGTCAATGGATGCTTGTCCATTCGGTCCTGGCACGATTATGGGAGAACCAAACATGTTTGACCTGAACGAACAAATCACGAAGTGGCGCAATAGTCTTGCTCAGCCGCAAACGCTTGGCAAGACGGATATTGACGAGCTGGAGAGTCATTTGCGAGCCGAAATCGACAGCTTAAAAACCTTTAAATTATCCGACGAAGAAACATTTTGGATTGCAGTGCATCGTCTTGGGAATACAGACAGTCTTTCGAATGAATTTGCTAAAATCAATCGTGGTATTGTGTTCAAGCAAAAAGCCTCCTGGATGATATCCGGAATCCTTATCTATCTTGTGGCAACATACTTTGCGAGATTCGTGTCCGAAGAAAGTATTCGGTTTGCTATTAACCGCGGAATGAGCGGTTACGGCAGTTTGGGACTCGTTGGTTTTGTTGCACAAATATTAGCTTGGGCAATGATTCTCTTTCTTAGTTATTTCGTCTTCAGATTGATATTGAGAATACCGGGATTCAAAAGAAAAATGAATCAACTGTTAGGAAGAATTTCTCTTTTAACAATCCTTTTTGTGTTTCTTGCTATTGTTTTTTGTTACGGCGTTACCTTACACATCCCTGTGCCGGCATTCCGGAATCTAAGCGTTGAAAGGTACACAAAAGAAGCTTTAAAGTATACGCAATTACTTTGGTCTGTGTTGTTGCCGTCAATCCTTGTGATGGCCCTGGTTATCCTGCGAAAGTCAAGCAAACGAAAGATGGAGTCAATATAATCGATGAAGGCTTTGTCTAGCCACGAGTCGATTGTTTTTTGATATTTTGTGACAAAGCATGCCTAATTGAGCTTGAGGTTGAGCTCGAGCTCGGCAGAGGCATTCTGGACGTCGGCTCTCAGCGTTTGATCCAGCGCCACCGCTTGTAGCATGTCCTGTACCGCTTTCTCGCGTTCTTCCAGGTGGGCGTAGCCGATGGCGCGCGTATAGTAGGCTCTGGCGTAGGCCGGATTGAGCTGGATGGCTTGTGTGTAATCGCTGATCGCTTCGTCGTAATGGCCCAGCGCCAAGTGGGCGAAACCCCGGCCGAAGTACGCCTTGGCGAATTGCGGATTCAGTTCGATGGCGCGGGTGTAATCCGGGATGGCCTTGTCATATTGCTCGGAGTCCAGATAGGCATTGGCCCGATTATGGTAGGCACTGACGTAGGTGGGTGCCAGGTCGATGGCCTTGTTGAAATCCGAGATGGCTTCGGCGTGGTCACTGAGGATCAGCCGCGCGCCGCCTCGATTGTTGTAAGCGCGGGCGCACCGGGGGCTCAGTTCAATGGCTCGGTCATAGTGAACGATGGCTTCGGCGCCCTGGCCCGACATGTATTGCATTGTTCCCCGACAGAAATGGATTTCGCCAATCAATTCGTTTCTGTCCAGAATGTGGATAATTTTCTCGTTTCTCGTGATGTGGTTTTTATCGGTGTATTTCCAACGACTGCCGTCTCCCGCGAACGCGCTGTCTGTAATGATCCGTTCGCTGAGAAAACCGTTCGTTCTGATCAGATCGACGACCGTCATGGTGCCGTCGGACAGATGGACCATGTTGGCGACGTGTTCCGATGTTACGTTCATCGCCGAAACGGACAGGCCGATGGAATTTCCAAGGATACAAAACAATTGGGCGTAACCGAAGCAATTGGCTTGTCTGGTTTCAATGATCCTGGTCAGATCGAAGTAGTTTCTTCGATAGGCGATCTGGCCCTTGATGCTCTGACACAGCCCCGCAACGGTTTTTTCTTCCGTCTGTGCAAGTTGAACCCTGGAAATCTGTCCTTTTCGATAAGCCTCTCGCGCCCTGACCAATATCCTTTCCAGTACGGGCAGAACGGGCAGTCGGCTCGGCGTCTCCCAGTGCCTGACCATCGAGACGAAATCCTTGGCGACCGCCTCTGAATATTCCAGATCCGTCACTCTCTGACGAATCTGTGAATACAAATTGTCACTGTCTATCGCCGTGAGAGTGACAGGTAGGGCGGATGGCAGACAGACAGGTGCTTGTCCGCTGGAAGTGGAAACTGTTGTCAGTATAGTCAATCCCAAAATGATGATGAATTGTCTCAACGACGTTTTAAACATAGTGACACCGTCCGATATCATTGCAATAGCCATTAAGGACACCTCCCGACTCTCCTCGCGTTTTTAGTTTGCGAACGAAATCAATTGAAAACATCCAATCGTTTGAACACTGTCTTACGAACTCAAGCTCGTATATCGGCGAATCGTCGCTGTGGATTCACGGGAATCTGGGTGGAAGAAAGAAGATATCAAAGTGACATTGAGGCGATATAGGAAAGGCAATCCGATATGGAAAATCACAAGGAACATCCCATAAATACGATATATTTCATAGAGAAACGGTGAATTCTTTGCATTTTTTTTACATAAAATTCCATATTTTTCGTACACATGTCCGATAAATATTGACATTTTCGGACGTGATAAAAGGGCGGTCATAAACGTGATATTTTTTCATTAAATCGGTCTTTACAGGCACAAAAAAGCATCAATAATTAACGATCATGTGAGTTTCAAATTTTAGTGTTGAGCGACGATGGATTAAGTGAAAGAATCCAGTTGTTCGTGGAATGAACTGAAACATTTAAGTGAAAGGAGTCCGAAAATGTCCAGATCGTGTTGGTGTATGGTTGTCCTCTTGGTTCTGGCATTCATTGTTGGAGCCGAAGCCAAGACAACGCAAGCATTTCTTCAGCAGACCTTAGTAGGGGTCTCCGCGGAGAATGAGACCCGGACCAGCCGGGCTAAAGCAGGTGTAATTAGACTCAGCAAACCACGTATGCCGAATGTTGTTGTCATAGAAAATTGGCCTGAGGGGAAAAAGCCCCGGGCGAACTTGGTCGATGTGGACTTGAAGCAACTTATTGCCGTTGACCAGTGGGGAATGATCGATGTACAAAACATGCCTCAATCCTATGCGGAGGATGCGATCGAAGAAGCCGGCTTGAGAGTCAATAATATTACCTACGACTACAGTGACGATGTTCCCGCAGGATCGGTGATACGGCAGGATCCTCCTCCGACTACATTGGTCGCCGCGAATGATGAAGTGGACCTTGTTATCGCCCAGACGAAGCTTGCGATTCAACGTTTTCCGATTGAAAGAGGTATAGGTGGAGAAGCCGAAAGGTATGGACAATTGATCGTCCATCGGCTTTTTGATGTTGAGTTGAAGACGCCGATTCAGAACATTCCGATCTTTGCCATCGCGGATAAGGGATTTCGCCATGCCACCGTCGAAGCGAGGGCGCAGTCGATCGCGGAGAATCTTCTGATGGCATGGAGCGTCCTGGAAGCGGGCTGGGAACTGGAAATGGCTCCCGATGCCTGGATCATGCCCGATGACGAGGAAAGATGGCGGTTGCGGGGTCCGTTTGCTCCCGATTATGTCAGCTTCGCCAGCTCGCCGCCCGCCATCTATGTGAGGAATCCGAAATTCGGCAATACGCCCTTGAGAATCATGACCATCTATCCTGGAGACGCGGCCCTATTTGGCCAGCCGGTCGATGGAACGGGCACGCCGATTCTCTTTAATCAGGAGGAGTTGGCGGAGTATCTGGTTTCCCTCATTCAGGCGCACTATACCTTGTTGGCCAAGACAGATAGCCGGCTTGAAGATTTTGAAAAGCTTGAAATCTGTAAAACGCGCGAAGGGAAAATCTTTAAGGAGATTTGTCTTCGCGCCATGGAAGAAGCCGGTGGGACAATTACGCAGGCGGAAAAGATCGCCGATCTGAGAAGTGCTCTGGCGCGTGTCGCATTGAGCCAGCGATACCGGCTCATGACCCTGGCGTTCAACGCGCCGAGAGATTGGCGGCTCAGGGATTAAAAACAGGTATTGTGTACAAATTACAATCGACTGGTTCTTATCATTGGAGAGAGACGAAAATGAGAACGTCAGTTAGCTTCATGATCAGCGTTTTAATGATCTTTTGCCTTAGTCTGTTGGTTTGCGGTTGTGGAACCGGACCTCATCCTCAGCCCCAGGGTTCGTGTTGTGGATTATGGCCCTCTCGAAAGGTGCAGGGATATGAGAGCGCCCTGAAATATCGCGCCGGCGACCTTCCGGCATACCGGATTGTAATTACGCTGAATCCGTTGTCAGAACACGAAAGAAATGAGTTCTTACAGGGATTCCGAACGGCATACGATGATGCCCATGATAGTCAGGAAGGAAAAGTGTATACGACGATCCTGAGGCAATCGCTCGAGGGCGGTTTTTATGCTGAGGCCATTGTGCAAGGGAGCAGGTATTTCAGGGGTGAAACGACGGATGTGCGCGTCCAGGAACTGATCAGTGGGAGTGTGGGTCTATCCCGAAGCTCCGGTCTTGCCTGGAAAGCCGGATATATCGTTGGCTTTGCTCAAGAAATGGCGAGGCAGAGAGCAGGATTCGAAGAGAGATACTACCGGCAGGGCGAAACGAAGTATAACGCGCTTCGGGGTCCTTTGGGAGTATGATAAAAACTTCCGATCCTTTGACCTGGTTTTACTTCATATTGCTTCACAGATTTAGGTTATGAGATCATGACCGTGGCGTAGCCAGGGGGTGGTAGGTTGAAGACTTGCAGCCCCTTGGCATTACGCTTTGTATCAACGTGCTTCCCATACCAGCGTGAGTGACACGGTGAATCCGTTGTGTGTTTGGCTCCAAGGTGTCGGGCCGGGTAGCTTAAGATCGGCGGGGGCGTTTGTCCATGAAGAGAACGACCTTATCGTATTTTTCCGGCGGCAGTGCTTTTTTGAGTATCTTGCGGATTTCGCGCATCGGCGTTCGTTGTGTCGTGTGGGTGACGATGATATGCTCGTTTTGCAGTTTCTTCAGCAGGGTGACGAATTCGTCGATGTGCATGTGTCTGCCGGCCTCCGCCCGGCCGGTATGATCCCCTTCGTAGAAGGTGCATTCGGCGATTAAAATCTTGCTCTCGGTGATATAGTCTAATTGCGAGAAGTCCACATACTGCGTATCCCCAAGGTAGGTGACAATCGGAATTTCCAGTGGATAGTCGATCTCGACGCCCTTTTTTTTTAGTTCGACGATTTGCGGCCCTGTTAGGCCGATGTATTCGGATTTGAGCTTCTTTCGCCTTTCGATAACGCTAAAGCCGACGGAGCCTCGGCTGTGCTTGGTCGGGAAGACCTTGGCGAACAGATTCGGCTTGATCCGGACTTCGTCGCCGGGCTTGACGCCGACGAGGTGGGCCGGAATCGGATTACCGTCCAGCCTGGACCAGGCGTTGATAATGTCTCGTATCGGTCTCAATAGGTTGTGCGGGGCCAGGATCGTTCCGGCGGACATGCCGCAGAAGTTTCGCTGGGACAGATAATACGCGATGCCGGCGGCGTGGTCCATATGTCCGTGTGTGAGCAGGACATTGTTAATCGGAATCATCTGGTCCGGCGCCTTGCCGATGTCGAAGCAAACGTCCAGTTGCGGCATGGCCACCACGGTTTCCTCACCGGCGACGGAGTAGCCGATGAGGTCCAGATCGTTGATCGTGACTTGTGCTAAATTATGACTCGGCATTTGAGATTTACGATTTACGATTTATGATTTACTATTTCCTATTGATTCCGATCATTGGTTGATTGAGAATAAACCAAGCACGAAAAGGCAATAGTAAATACTCAATAGTCAATAGTCAATGAAATATGCCTGATAAACGCACACATAGAGGATCGCATCCAGCGGACGAAAAGTTATTCGCTCCCGGTGCGATTCCCAATTTACGTTCAGCCCTTGACGATTTCTCGCTGCTGTTGACAAAAGGCTACGCCGAAAAAAGCGCCTTGAAGCTGGTCGGCGACAGGTTTTCGCTGACCCAAAGGCAACGGCTGGCCGTGATGCGCATCGCCTGCTCCGATCAGCAACTTGCCTCTCGAAGCAAGCGTCGTGTTGGTCTAAAGAATCTTGCAGGACAAGCTGTCGCTATCGATGGTTACAACGTGTTAATCACTATCGAGGCGGCGATGAGCGGCGGCATTATTTTCAAAGGACGGGATGGGTGTTTCCGGGATCTGGCCAGCATCCACGGAACTTATCGAAAAGTCACCGAAACCCTCCCGGCTCTCAAGCTTATCGGTGAGTTTTTACGAGAGGCGGGCGTAGGCAAGGCCTTATGGTTGCTGGACAGCCCCGTTTCCAACAGCGGTCGCTTGAAAACCCTCGTCGGTGAAATGGCCCGGAAGAATGACTGGAACTGGGAGGTTGAGCTCCTACTCAATCCCGATGCCGAGCTGAAAAAAACTGAGGCCGTCGTCGCCAGCAGCGACAGTGTCATTCTCGATGACTGTCAGCGCTGGATGAATCTCGCAGCGGAGATCATAAATAAGAAGCTGATTTCGGCGAGAGTGATTGATCTGGCTTTGCCCAATTACGAGAAAAAGGACTAAGAGTCTGCATTAATGAGCAACGTGATTGTTTCGAGGTTGATTTGCTTGAGGGAATCGCATACTAAATCAGCTTTTTGTAGTTTGTCGGCGCTGGTGGAATTTGTGACGGCGATGCATTTGGCGCCGGCGGCTTTGGCGGCCTGGATGCCGTTCGGGGCGTCTTCGATGACGACGCAATGGGATGGATTGATGCCCATGCGTTCGGCGGCGAACAGGAAAAGCTCGGGATCGGGCTTTTTGTGTGTCACATCATTGCCGTTGATATAAACCATCTTCTGATAGGGAACGGCTACGGCATTCAGGACGGCGCGGGATTTTTCAAGCGTGCCGGACGTTGCAATCGCCACGCGGAAGATATCGCTGTGTATGGCCTTTTCCATCAATTCCAGAACACCGGGAAAGGCGGGAAGCGGTTCTTCGCTGAGAATCTTGAGGAAGTATTCCTGGCGCCGTTGCGTCACCTGTTCGACCTGGTCGTCGGTCAGGTCCAGGCCGTGGACTCTGGCGCCGGCCTTGACATATTCTTCCGCCCCCCGGCCGAGACCCGCCTCGAAATCCTTTCGCACCACGCTCTCGACGCCGAGCAAATCGGCAAAAACCTTGATCGAGGCCTTGGCGTTCACCGCCTCGGTATCGGCAATCACGCCGTCCACGTCGAATATCAAACCATATAATCGGGGCATATTAAAAAGCAAAAGTCAAATATCAAAATTACAAATCAAAAATCTAAATGTTTACCGATACGACAATTGGCGTGGATGTAAAACGAGCCTACCAAAAGTCCAATTTGCATTTTAATATGTCGTTTTGATTTTTGCATTTTGTTTTTTCATTTTTTTCGCCACGTTCTTGTCATGCGCGCATTTATAATGGTGATGAACGTTGGCAGCGAAAAACTCCGGAGTGCCATCTGTGTGGATGACGAAAAGAGAATAGATGAAGAAGTCAGGATCGTCCAACGGTTACAATGCGATCCCGCCGCTTTTGTCCGGTTGTATCGCAAGTATTATGACGCGATCTTTCGATACTGCGTACACCGGCTCTTCGAGCGGACGACGGCGGAAGATATCACCTCCGAGGTCCTTCTCAAAGTCGTTGAAAACTTCGGGAATTTCAGAGGCAATGAGCAACAGTTTCATAACTGGCTGTATCGGATCGCAACGAATGCCGTCAATCAGCATATGAGAAAGGCCGCACGACGAAGCAGCCTATTAAAAATGGCTCGCGAGCAAGCCAACGATCAGGCGGCCGACTGTGAAGAATCATCCGAGAAGCTCATTCTTTTGAGAAATGCTATACTGGCCTTGAGACTGCGCTACCAGACGATCATCACGTTGCGTTTCTTTGAAAATATGAAACTCACTGAAATCGCCGAGGTGCTGGGTTCCAGTGCCGGTACGGTCCGCAGCCAATTGGCGCGGGCACTTGCTAAACTGCGAACACTATTAGGTCCACAATTCGCAGAGGGATCGGAGGTTATCGAAGATGGATAACGTCGAAAAACAATTTGAAAAATTCTTCAGCGATATCAAATTTGATGATGCTCCTTCCGTCCATCATCGTGACAAACTCGAACGGGATTTGCTCAATGTTCTGACCAGGCAAACTTGGCAAAAAGGACGATCTTTAAGAGTCTGGAGAAAGATGATGAATACAAAAATCGCGAAAATAGCTACGGCTGCCGTGATTATTCTGGCGGTCATACTCTTAATCCCATTCGGTGAATCGGGTTCGCCGGCCTGGGCCGTTGAGCAGAGTATCGAGGCGCTGGATCGGTTCAGGGCCGTTTGTGTGGAAGGTTGGGAATCGGAGCGGACTTGGAAAGAGAGTGGTAGTTTGGAACTGCGGCCATTCAAATCGTGGGCCGTCACCAACGAGGACCAAACCCAAATTGAGAAGTATCGAACCGAAGTGGACGGTTTTCCGATTCTCACGACGAACGGACAAAAAACCTGGCGATACGATCCGAATACGAATACGGTTCGTATTGAAAATCGTCCCTACAACGCTGGCGATTATTGGTGCGGGAGCCGGTTTCTTGAACAATTGAGGGAGGGTCATGAGAGTGGTTCTCTTACCCATTGGGAAGTCACCTATGGCAAAAATACGACCACAAGTAAGCAAAGGGTCTTTCTAAAAATC
>Ga0272442_10002550_pt1 | contig 26322 bp, 24 predicted proteins | sample SSMForm2O_FD_200262 | JGI IMG/M metagenome (GOLD analysis project Ga0272442, IMG submission 200262) | Marine sediment archaeal communities from Little Sippewissett salt marsh, Falmouth, MA, United States - SSM-Form-2O | ecosystem: Environmental > Aquatic > Marine > Wetlands > Sediment ... | reverse complement strand
TTTATCCATTTCGTACCTCCTGACCCGTATAAAGACAGCTATCCTATACCCGAAGCCCGTGGAATTTGCAAAAGCGCCGAGTCCTTATCAACCTTGACTTATCAACAGGGAGGCCGCTAATGTCATGCAAACGGACAAACAGCCCAGGCTGCCAGATAAAGGAGGCGTCAATGCGCATCAGGTTAAATGCAGTTTTAGCGGTCATGCTGCTCATGTTCACTTCTGCACAGAGCGTTTCGGCCGAAGAAAGCGAAGACACGGACTTCATAGGACTTACCTCCCGCTTCATGTGGGAAAACACATCCATACCGCTTATGGCCGATCCGTACATCCGCGCCACAACGGCAAATTTTACCTCGCCGTCGATCACACCGGCGATACATTACGGTTTCCTGAACAATCTGTCGGTTTTTATCGGTCTCGATTTCGGGATGACAAAGGTAACAATGTATCCCTATGGATCGAACAATCCGTCCTCGGAAAACCTGAACAAGGATGTTTCCTGGGATGATCTGGGAGAAACCACATATGATTTCTTCAGGTTCGGATTTGACCTCGGGCTCAAGTATCATTTCTGGGAGATAAAACCCGAAGAGATCGTACCTTATCTCAATTTCGATTTTTTCATTTACTTCGCCACCGTGGGAAATAACTTTCCCTATGATCCGGACAAGGAAAGCGAAAGCTACGAACAGATGAACGCTTTCCTCGATTACATGGGCCAGATGCAGAGCCCGCTGGGCATAGACCTGGCATTCGGTGTGGACTACTGGTTCACGAGGTCCTTTGCAATCGGCGCAGACATATTCGGCTTCCGTCTGGCCTATGCAAGCTCATCGCTGCCTACCAAGGGCGACGGTGACTATCCGGACGTCCTGTGGGACGGCGAGCAGTCCCAGCTGGATCTCGGACTGTATTCGGCAATAACTCTTTCATTCCGTTTCTTCCCTTTCGAGGATGATGACGCGGCCGTGGAGATGGACGAAACCACGGGCGACGGATGGGGTCAGCCTCAGCAGCAGCAACCGGCCCAGAAGTCGACCGATGGATGGGGCCAGCCTGCACAGCAGTCCCAGCAGCCTGCCCCGCAGCCGGGATGGGGTGCTCCGGCACCTGCGCCTGCGCCTTCTCCACAACCGGCTCCACCACCGCCACCGCCACCGCCTCCGGCACCTCAGCCTGAACCCGAGCCACCGGCGCCAGATGATGGATGGGGAGCACCACCGCCTCCGCCCCCACCTCAATAGCAGGCAGAACCAGCGGAACAGTAAATACCCCGCCATGATTGCCACCCATACAGAAAATACCCGAGAAAGCCTTTGATATGATTATTATATTTTTTCAATTATGATTATCAGCCTGAATCAAGAGGACGGAATGGTTTTTTTGTTAGAGTTGTATTAAAAGCAGCAAAAGTCAGAGAAGAAGCTGTATGATACTGGACTGGGTGTGCCACCCAGGGGATGACAAAAATGGATAATACCTACAATAGAAAACCGGAAATGATGGCCTTTCTGTCAAGGTTCGTTCACATTGAGCCCCTCGTCACAAACAGACGCGTGCTTCTGGTTGATTCCGATGCGGGGACAGCCCGGTTTGTATCCGAACTGAGGGCAAGATACACGTGCTGTACGGTCGAGAATGAGCAGGACATCGAAGACACCGGCGTCAGCAACGTGGAGGTCCGTCAGATGTCTTCCGGGGACCTCAGGTTCAGGGATGGCTCATTCGATGTGGTGGTTCTTGAAAACCTCGGCGCCCATTCCGAACCGGAACAGGTCCTGAACGAGCTCAGGCGTGTCGCCGGAAAAAGCGGGGTGGTGATGGTCGGTTCACAAAACCCGGCCTGCGAGAGCTTTCTGTGCGGATCCCCTGAAACTGCTTCCATGGATTATTATGAATTTTATGATCTTCTGGATTCGGCTTTTTCCGAAATACGGATGCTGGGACAGACGCCGTTTGTAGGTTATTCCATTGCCGATCTTTCTCCCGAAGAAGACCCGGGAATTGGATTTGATTCCACACTGCTGGATGATGACAGCGAAGAAATAGAACATTTTGTTGCGTTGTGTTCAATGCAGGAATTCGATGCGGATTCGTTTACGGTTGTACAGGTGCCTGCCTCCTCGGCTTCTCTCGGAGGCGTGGACGAAGAAATCCTGGAAGAAAAAGAAGCAGTGATTGCAGAACTGTCCGCGAATATTGAATCCGCTTCCAGGCAGCAGGAAAGACTGGAGCAGACCGTCGAGGATCTGCAGACGGACCTCGACGGGTTCAGGAAGCGTTCCGAACGAGTGGAGTCCCTCAGGGCGCGTTCGCAGGAACTCGAAGAGGAAATCCGTGATCAGAAGCTTGAACTCTCAAACCGTTCGGTAAAAATCGGCCAGCTCGAAAACGAAATCCGGGACCTCAACGAGGAACTCGCGCAGGCCCGGGAGCGCGGTGTCATGCTTTCCAAGGAACTCGCGGACGAGCGAAGCCGGATACAGAAAAAGAACCTTGAAGATGAAATGGCGCAGAAGACCGTTGAGATCCGGCTTAATGAAAGGATCGAACAGCTCGAGGCCGGGATTGAGAAGTCTGCGGAAACGGAAAGCCGTCTTAAATCAGAACTCGAGCATGCTCTTGAGGCGCAGGAAAAAACCGAAAAGGAGCTTTCGCATCTGCGGGTTGAAGCGGAAGCAGGAGCAGTGGCGCTTGAAAAAGCGAAGGCTGAACTTGCAGACGCTGTCGCAGAGCGGGATGAAATCAGGTCCGGGATCGATGAATCGAGGGCGGAAGCAGAGAAAGAAGCAGACAGGATCGAGAATGAGCTTGAGCGCCTTTCGCGCGAGTTCAACGACGCTGTTGCCGGAAAGGAAAAGCAGGAACAGATTGCCAGGGATCTGGCGTTCAGGCTCGAGGAGGCGCTGAAGGATACGGGCGCTGTTGATGAGCTCGAGAAAAAACTGGCGGACGAGGAGGAACACGGCAGAGAGCTTGAAACCGCGCTTGAAAAGGAAAAAGAGGCTCACGAAGATACGGCGAAGGCTCTCGAGGAGGAGCGCGGGGCGGTTGAAAAAGCCAGGCTGAACATCACTGAAAAGGACGAAATCCTGGCGGCTTCCGAGGCGAAACTGCAGTCAATGCTGTGGGAAAACGATGAACTGAAAACAAAAATCCGCAAACTCGAAGAAGAAACGCTGCCGGCCATGAAAACGGAGCTGGATGAGAAGGACAGCGCTCTTTCGAGGATGCGGTCGGATTATGATCAGTTGATAAAGGATTCCGAAAAGAAGGAAGCGCATTCGGAAGAGATAGACAAACTCAGTGCTGAACTGGCCGCTTCCAGGGTCACACAGAAGGAAGCGCTGCAGGATTCGGTAAAATTCGAAAACCAGTATCTCGAAATGCAGGAAAAGGTCGCCGGCCTCGAAGAAAAACTTTCATCCGCGCTGACCGAGCTTCGAGACAGAGAACAGAAGCTGGAAGAGAATACCTCCCGGGAGTCTGCGGAACTGAAGGCCGCACAGGAGGAGAAATCGACCCTCGATGAGCAGGTCGCGTTTCTTGAGAAATCGCTGAGAGATGCACAGGAACAGATTGTCAGAAAACAGGAAGAACATGACGGTATTGTAGAAAAACTCAACCTGGCATTGAGCGAGAAGGATTCGTCCGGCAAGGCTCTTTCCGAATCCATGGAAAAGCAGAGTGAACTCGCCAGGGAGCTTGAAGAGGCCCGGAAGCAACTGGAAGAGAAGGAAGCAGAGCTTGAAACTGCAAGGAAGCAGGAAGCCGCCCTCGAAGGATCAAGTGCAGACTCGGACAGGCTCAGTTCCGAGATCGAAAAACTCAGGGCCGATATCGAAGAAGAACGTCGCATTGCCGCCGGTGATATTGAGGCTCTTCAGGTCAAGCTGCAAGACAGGAGCAGAAAAGTCGAAGAGCTCGAAAGTCAGGTAAAGGATCTTGATGCCGCCCTCAGGGATGCCGTTGATACGAAAGAGCACGTGGAAAAGGAAACCAGGGCAAGGACCGATGCCGCCGAAAGAATGATTACGGCCGCAAAGAGAGAACAACGCGAGGTCAGGGAATCACTGGAGCAGAAAGTATCAGAGTTGAGCCGTCTGGTTTCCGAAAGCGAGAAGAGGGAAAAGGAACTCGAGGAAGAGGCGGCGGAACTCAGACAGCTCGAAGACAGGCATACCGCACTGCTTGATGAGCTTGAAGATGCAAGGGATCGTGCAGGAGCAGCCGACCTGGAGGTCGTCAGACTGCGCGAGCAGATGGACAGGCTGGCGACCGAGGCCGAAACACTTCGTAATCAGAACGTGGCGAGAGAAGCCGAAGAAAAATGGCTTCGGGATGAGATCGAAAAGGCGGGACAGGTTGCAGAGAGCCACCAGGAAAAATTAATTGAGGCGGAAACCAGGCTGGCATGGTTTGAGGGCAGGGCGGCCGGGCAGAAGCAGCGTGTCAGCGAATGCGAGGCCGAGATCCGCAGACTGAAGGATGAACTGGCCAGGGGCGAAAAGTCGTCCGCACAGGATACCGAAGCGCTCCAGAAGAACAGGGAACTGATGGGTGAACTCGAAGAACTGAAACGTGAGCGTGAAATTATTGCAGAGAGGCTCAGGGAGGCATCTGAGCAGGCTGCCGTGCTTGTAGAAGAAAAAGAAGAACTCGAGCAGGCGAATGCAAGGCTTGAAAAACTCATCCTGGAACTCAAGCAGGACATAAGCATGATTCAGGAGGAAAGAAGCCGGCAGAAAACAGGGGAAGTGGAAGATCTTAAAGATGAAGTGGACAGACTGCAGAAAAAAATATCTGCACTCGAGAAGGAATCGGCCGAGAGAGAGCCGGTACTTGAATCCCTTACAGGAAAGATGGAGGAAGCTGAAAAGAAAATTGAGCAGTCCGAACGGCAGCGCAGGATGATGGAATCGGAACTCAGGGAAAAGGAGGCCGACCTTGATGCATGGGACCTGGAGCTGAAGGCAAGGACCACGAGAATCGAGCAGCTTCAGACCGAAGTGGATCAGATCAGGAAAGAAGGGGGGCGAGGCAGCCTTCCTCCCGGCCAGGCCAAAGATCAGTCAAAGAAACTCAAGGATCTCAACGAACAGATAGGAGACAAGGAAGCAGAGATCATGCTTCTGAAGAGCCGGATCCAGAACCATACAGGGAGAGAAGAGAAGCTGAAGGAAACGGTTGTTTCGATAAAAGACGTGCTGAACAGGAGCGCCGAGTTCGAACCCGAGGCACTCGTAGCCTGGCTTCAGCAGGCAGTCGCCGAAGTGGACAAGTTCCTCAATGAATAATACGGATTAGTAGCGCTTCCGTCTCTGAGCCTCGATGTGTTCTCCTACTACCTTGTCAACATCCTGATCGAAATAAACCTTGTCTGCCGCAATTTCCCTCAGAGCGGTTACCGCTGCCTTGTTTTTGCTCTTTACAAGTGATCTGGAGCCCTTCATGAGCTCTCTTGTTCTCTGGGCAGCCAGGATAACAAGGGCAAAACGGTTGTTCACTCGTTCCATGCAGTCTTCGACAGTAACTCTGGCCATTTTATACCTCTCATCCTTGATTATTAATCAGGTAAAGGTCCTCCAAGGTCGGGCATTCTATAGATTGAGCCGGGAAAAGCAAGTATTTTTTCGGGCCGTTATAATATCCGCTATCTGCTGAAATCCAGTAGCACTGTTTCCGCTTTTTCGGGCAAGGTTGATGCGTCAATATTAATAGCTGAACCGCCCGCTTTGCGAACGTTGCTTCTGAGTTTCAGAAAATCGTCTACGGGTGCAATGTCGAAACCCAGTTTCGGTGTCTTGAAGTGCATTGGAATGCTTATGAGAGAATCCAGTGAATTCGCTACGTTATGAGCCTGATATGCATCAATGGTGTACAGGCCTCCAACGGGTATCAGCAATACGTGAACGGGCTTCAACCTGTCCAGCTGTCCCTTGTCAAGCTCATGTCCAAGATCACCAAGAAAAACAACGCTTAACCCGTCAGCTTCAAATCTGAACACGGTATTGGGGCCTCTGAGTTTCCCCTGCTCGGGATCATGAAAAGTGCTCAAAGTCTGAAAACTGATGCCGTCTTTTTCTCCGGGGCCATCCAGTATAAGCGGAGAGCCTGCCAGTCCTTCCGTGTAGGCGTGATCGGCATGATCATGACTTTTTAGAACCACATCGACTTCATCGGTTACAGGATCATACCCCATGGCCCCGTCAAAGCTTCCGGCTTGATAAGGATCCGTAAGTATTCTGAGTCCTTTGCTGGTGACTATCCTGAAACATGCATGTGCCAGATAGGTAATTTCCATTTTTACCCCTCCTTGTTGTTTTCCAGTCTATTCATCCTTCAGCACGGAGTCCACCATTATCCGGCCTTCCTCGTCAGGGGCGAGTCCGGACGCTTTTGCAAGGTATTTTCCTGCAAGATCAGTCTCGCCCAGTTTTTTAAGCAGTCTTCCGGCGTTCAAATGATAAATGAAGTAGTTTGTCCTGTCATATCCCTCGCAGAGGTGTCTGAATATGTCGCTTGCGCTCTTGATATCCCCGTCTTCCTCATGAATGCGGGCGAGCTCAACCGCCGCTGTCGGATCAAACTGCCCGTGCTGTCCTGTCGCAGCCTGGAGTTCGAGCGTTTTTGCAAGATAGTTCTTCGCTGCATCTCTGTCGCCCAGATCCAGTTTTACCATTCCAAGTTCCCTGATGACCCTCATGTCCGGGCTCATGCTGCTCATAAGTGATTCGGCTTTCTCAAGGTATAAAACCGCTTCTTCCGCCTGCCCGACACCCCGTAGAAAAATACCCAGGTTCAGAAATCCCAGATAGTTTTCCATGTCCACTCCGGCGGCTTCGCGCAGGGCTTCCTCAGCTCCTTCGGTATCGCCCGACTTCAGCCTGGACTGCCCCAGCAGTGTAAGACCGTTTATCCATACCTCGTCATCAGCGTCTTCGGGCAGTCTGTCCAGGAACAACTCGAAGGATTCTACCGCTTCCTCGTTTTCATCTGAAATGAGATGCAGCTTTCCCTTTTCCATCAGTATGTAACATGCTCTGTCCGGATTAGCCGACGCCAGTGAAATAAAGGATTTCTTTGCCTTGTCCAGCTTACCTTCGTGCATCAGGATTGCAGCCCTGATGGCTTCCGGGCCGAGTTCCTCGAACTCGTCAGCCTGATTGTCGTTCCATGTGCCAGCGATTATGTTGAACAGCTCGTCATCATCAAGTTCGGCGGCATCATCCGTCATGCTGCTGACTTCCGCCGCGTCAAGGGAGGCCATCATTGAGCGAGCTTCATCCCGGAGAGATTCATCATGAACAACCTCGATCGCGTCCTCGATGGCGATGCGCGCTGACTTAACATCACCGTTTTCCACGTGTGCGGCGGCATTTTCCAGGTGCTGCCTGGCTAGCTGATCCCTGCAGCGGGCAATGTTTTCCCTGACTTCCAGTGCTTTTGAAGGATCCTTTTCGTCTTTGAGATCCGTAAGAATTCTTTCAAAAAGTATTTTTGCTTCCCCGGGCCTTCCGCTGTCCATCAGATCCCGTGCCTGATGAAGCATCTTCCCGGTATCCTTTGTAAAAATTTTTTTCAGCAGGGACACTGTCTACTCTCCAGTATATGGACATCCGTCCATTTCTTCGCCGTATTCAAGCGGGCATGCATCCTCATCGTCCGGCACTGCATCCCCGTCGTTATCATTATCCGGGCATCCGTCGCTGTCTTCGAATTCGTCGTAGTCTTCCGGCATGAAGGGACACTGGTCCGTTATGCCGGGTATTCCGTCGTCATCCTCGTCACCCGTTGGCGGGCTCCATCTCAGCGTGAGACCCACCCTCCACTCGGAAACGTTGCCACCGTAGAGCAGGCCGGGTCCACCGTATACATCGATGGAAATGTCATCGGTTACCGCCATCTTGTTTCCAAGATCGGCCAGGACCGAATCCGTCATTGGACCGCTTATGCCGCTTTCTCCTGTGAAATATACATATGGAACGACAAAATCCCTGACCAGGGGTACCTTGAGCCCCGCTTTCCAGATTAAATCCGTTCCTCCCTCGCCGCTGCCACGGGGTGAATAGGTTCTCAGGCCCATAAGCGCTGCGAGCTGAATGGAAAACAGCTTGAAGTCCGCTGCCATGGCCGGTTCAAAGCTCCACATTCCCGAACCGAGCGCATCGGAATATGAACCCGAAGGGATGCCCAATCCGGTCAGTATACACAATCCCGGTCCTCCCTGCCTGTTATCGAGCACCTGTAGATGAAGCATTGCCAGGCTGTCCACGAGGCCGTATGAAGCAACGGAGTCGCCGCCATCCTGATAGACAGCATAGGCCATGGCGAGGGATATTCCGGCACCGGAGACCAGTCCTGCAAGCATTCTCATGTCGATGGTTGACAGGTATTCGACATCCATGGCGCTTTCATGGTCCGAACCCCAGGGCTGAGCCCGGAATCCGCCACCTGCGCCCAGGACGAATTCTCCCGGTTCGGGGATTGCAGTGCCTTCCATCCCGGAAAAAGAATCTTCCGTCGCTCCCGGGACATCCAGGCGAAGCCGAGGCTTTGACGCATCCACCTGTAGTGGTGCCAGACACCACGACAGGGTGAAAAGCAGAAAAAATAAACGGGAAACAGACAAGAATACAGAACCCTACCTTTTGTCTTTGTCTACCCTGAAATAATCCGGGTCGAGCCTTTCAAGCGCTTTTGATAATTTCATTGCGCAGAATTTGGGCCCGCACATGGAACAGTAATCGAGATCCTTGTCGCATTCTTCAGGTGTGGTCTCGTCCCACATTCTCCTGGCAGTAACAGGATCCAGGCTCAGTGAGAATATCCGCTCCCAGTCGAATGCCACCCTTGCCCTGCTGATTTCATCGTCCCTTTGCCTGGCCCCTGGGCGACCGAGCGCGATGTCGGCCGAGTGAGCCGCTATCTTGTAGGCGACAATGCCCTGGCGCACGTCATCCAGGGTCGGCAGGCCGAGATGTTCCCTCGGTGTTACATAGCAGAGCATGGATGCACCGGAATAAGCGCCGAGCGCGGCTCCGATGGAGGATGATATGTGATCGTATCCGGGAGCTATGTCCGTAACCACGGGACCGAGTATGTAAAAAGGCGCGTCATCGCATACTTCGCGTTCGCGCTGCATGTTCATTGCCACTTCGTTGAGCGGAATGTGTCCAGGCCCTTCGACCATTGCCTGCACCGAGGCCTCACGGGCCCTTGTCACAAGTTCTCCCAGGGTATCCAGTTCGGCAAACTGGGCTTTGTCGCTCGCATCCGCAATGCATCCTGGTCTCAGGCCGTCTCCCAGGCTCAGGGCGAGATCATATCTGCGGCATATGGAGAGAATATCATCATAGCGTTCGTAAAGAGGGTTCTGCCTCATGTGGGAAATCATCCACTGGGCAAGTATCGCCCCTCCGCGGCTTACTATGCCTGCAAGTCTGCTTTTTGCATCGAGCAGGTGTTCCTGGAGTATCCCGCAGTGCACGGTCACAAAATCCACGCCCTGCTCAGCGTGGCTTTCGATCACTTCCAGAAGAAGATCAGCGCTTATGTCTTCGACCGAGTCCACTTTCTCAAGAGCTTCGTAAATGGGTACGGTTCCAACAGGAAGCGGGCTGTTTTCGATTATTGATTTTCGTATCTCGACAATGTCCGGGCCGGTGCTCAGGTCCATGACCGCATCTGTATCAAGCTCGATGCAGACGGCAAGCTTGTCCAGCTCCTCCTTGTGTCCTGAAGAAACCGGCGAGTTGCCGATATTGGCGTTTATTTTGCACTTGAGAGCCCGTCCTATTCCCCTGGCCTTGAGATTCGAGTGCCTGATGTTGGATGGAATGATCAGCCTTCCGGCCGCAAGGTCTTTCATCACTGCATCCGGACTCAGGTTTTCCGTTTCAGCCACATGCTGCATCTCCGCCGTCAGGATTGACTGCTTTGCAAAATGCATCTGGGTTACAATGTCCCCGGTACGTTCTTTTAAAATTTCTTTTTTCATTTTCTGTACACCTCGGGTCAGCCTTTGACAAACCCCGTTTTTATATACTCCACACCATGAACGGATGCAAAGGAAACGATCAAATCGTATGAATCATATGGAATAGAAGCTTGAAAAAATATTTTTCACGGGCAAAAGTATGCGTCAAAAGGAGCTGACATGAAAAAAATAATCATTCTGGGTGCCGGCAGGGTGGGGCAGGTCATGGCCAGGGATCTCAACGATGACGATGATCTGGAAGTGACGGCAGCGGATCTCAATGCGGACAATCTTGAGAATGCCCGTAAAAGATGCGGGTGTCGCACAGTTCAGGCGGATCTCGGGGAAAGTTCAGAAATCAGGAAGACAGTGGATCCTTTCGACCTGGTGATAGGAGCCCTGCCGGGCTTCATGGGTTTCAATGCACTTGAAGCCGTAATTGAATCCGGAAAACCCTGCGTGGACATATCCTTCATGCCAGAGGACCCCAGAACACTGAATGAAAAAGCTGCAGCGTCAGGATCCGTGGTCGTCTATGACATGGGAGTTCAGCCCGGCACGGGAAGCCTTCTGGTGGCCGACTCGGCGATAAAGCTGAGGCCTCTTGAGAGCGTAAAAATCATGGTGGGAGGACTGCCCGCGCAGAAGAAGCCGCCCTGGGATTATGCGGCTCCCTTTTCTCCTGCGGACGTTATTGAGGAATACGTAAGACCCGCACGCGTTCTTAAGGACGGAAAAATTACTTCGTATCCCGCCTGTTCCGGCATTGAACATATAAATTTTCCCGGAGTCGGAGAACTCGAAGCATTTTACTCCGACGGGCTCAGATCCATGCTGGATACGATTGAATGCAGCTCGATGGAGGAAAAGACCCTGCGCTACCCGGGATATGCCGGAAAAATTCTTGCCTTGAGAGATTCGGGTTTCTTTGAAACAGAAGCCATCGAAATAGACGGCAAAAAGGTAGTTCCGCTGTCATTTACGCTTGCTCTTCTTAAAAAGGCCTGGAGCATGGACAGCTCGTTGCAGGAGTTCACGGCCCTGAGAATTGAAATGACGGGAAAAGGCGGGAAGGTCACATGGCAGCTCCTCGATCGTACTGATGCTGATTTTAATGAAACTTCAATGACTAGAACAACGGGCTTTCCGGCTGCCATAACCGCAAGGCTGATACTGGACGGGACCGTAAGCCTCGAACCGGGGGTTCATCCTCCCGAAGCACTGGCTTCAAGCGAAGGCGCAGTTGACATCATGCTCAAGGAACTGGACAGACGGGGGGTTCATTATTCGCGTGATTGTTGATTTAATGCCCTGAAAGATTGTATCTTATCAAGTCAGGGAAACAACTTAAAAACAGGGAGGTGTGCTTATGAGAACATTTTTTAAATTCATTCCCCTGCTGCTGCTCATGATGCTGTTTGCATGTGAAGATTCAGACAGCGACAGGGACACTGATGACAATGGTCCTGGGGACACTGACGAAGAGAAGGACGGCGGTTCTGACACTGACACTGATACCGACACTGATACAGATACTGATACAGACACAGACACTGACACAGATACTGATACTGATACTGATTCAGACACGGATGACGGAATAGCCATAGGAGAAGAGGTGCCAGACTTCACCCTGCCGGATCACGAAGGAGGGACATTCACGCTTTCTGATTACAGGGGGCAGAAGGTGCTTTTAAGCTCGGTGCCCATGGCCGGCACCATGGTCTGACTGAACCAGATGATGACCCTGGACGGGTCATACTACGAAGAGCTGACAAAGCTTAATACGGTTCCGTTCGGATTCAGCGTGGACTCCCCGGACACACAGGCGGATGCATCCGGTGATCTGAAAAATGTGCTGATGATTTCAGATCATGATCCCAAGGGCGAGGTTTCGGAGATACTGGGCATTTACGACAACGGCCGTTACTCCACCAGGGCCAACCTCGTAATCGATGAGGAGGGACTTCTCCAGTACAAACAGGAATACGCACTGTCCTCAATGCCCGACTTCGAAGAAGTCGTGGACGCTATTGAAGGCATGTAAGCGACTGCCTGCCAAAGCTTCTTTCCGGTAATTTCCATGGGCCGCATTCTCGACAAACTTGAAAACAGACGAATCGGCCTTGCCATGGCTTCCGGATTTTTCGGCTTTTACCACCATGCAGGTGCGCTGGCGGCTTTCGAAGAGCTGGGCCTGAATTTTGTTTCGGTCACAGGGACCAGTGCGGGCGCCCTTGTGGCCGCCATGCATGCATCGGGCATGGACGCCGCATCAATCCGCAGCATGCTTCTCGACGTCAGGCGGAGGGATTTCTGGGACATTCACTGGCCATGGGCTAGAAGTGGTTTCGGGCTTCTGAAGGGCAGGCGGTTCATGCGAAAGCTCGAAGAAGTGTTTCCGGTAAGAGATTTTGAAGACCTGAAACTCCCGCTTTCAGTCGGGGTCTACAATCTGGACGAGGAGCGTTCCGAGTACATTTCGGGCGGGGACCTCGCACTCGGTGTGTATGCATCCTGCGCGTATCCGTTCCTGTTCACGCCCGCCGTTATTGACGGGAAAAGATACTGGGACGGCGGTTACGCGGAAAAGACGCCGCTTATGCCTTTTCTGGAACAAAAAGAAATTGATACAGTAATCGTCTCTTACCTGGAATCATCAAAAAAGAGCGGCACCGTCCCGAAGAACAGGGGGCTGTTTCCTTATCTTTCATCCGCGTTTGCAGGCGACAAGTACCACGAGCGTCATGAGCACGATACGAAGCAGGCTCAACTGCTGCGCGAATCAGGCGTCGAGGTGCATGTGCTGGCTCCGGACCGGGTATGGCTGGGCCCTTTTTCACTTGCAAGAGCGGCCGATGCATGGGAGCAGGGCAGGAGGGGAATGCTTGAGCTTCTGACGGTTGGCTGAAGAAAAGCGCGGCGCGGCATGAATCATTCAATTGCCCGGTATTTTTTATTAATGTATGATTATTTAACAGGAGATGGTTCATCTGTAACTAAAAATGCCTGGAAAGTTCCGGGTACAGCTGGGCCTGATTATGACAATGCTTTCCGATGCAGAAGAAAAGGGTTTCATGTTCGATAAGATAGTACAGAAAATACGGTCAGTATCGGACCCGGAAGCAATAGTACTTTTTGGAAGCCGTGCAAGGGGAGATGCATCGGAACAAAGCGATTTTGATTTGCTTGTTATTATGGAATCTGATCTGCCAAGATACAGGCGTGCTGTTCCTATTAGAAAAGCTCTTACGGATATTATTTCGAGAAAGGATATTATTGTTTACACACCATCTGAAGTGAATGAATGGCGGACAGCCGGAACATCCATTGTGGCTACTGCACTTCGTGAAGGAAGAGTTCTGTATGAAAAGCGACACTGACGTGGCTCATGGATGGCTGAAAAAGGCCGGGAATGATCTGAAAACAGCCGAACTCCTGATTTCTGCCGGTGGACCCATGGATACATGCTGCTTCCATTCACAGCAGGCTGCAGAAAAAGCAATGAAGGCACTGCTTTGTCACCATGGTGTTGTTCCCCGGAAGACTCATGATCTGGGAGGCCTGATGGATGAATGCAGAAAGGTCGTACCGGATTTCAGCATTGATGAAGGAACTGCTGATATGACGGAATATGCAGTCGGACTCAGATATGATGTTGAATTCTGGCCGGATATGGAGACTTGCATAGAGGCCTATAATCTGGCTCTGAAGCTGTTCGAATCTGTTCGGGACCTGATTTCTACTGGAGAATAAAAAATATCCACAGCAGAAGCTAATGGACGCTTTCACGGTATTACCTGATGTTTCATTAAACCGCTCCGGGCCGGTCTCCCGGGAATTCGCGGATCCTGGAATAAAGAGTTTTCATCCGGACTGCGGGTATGTTCACGAAATGCCTTACGGGTACAATTCAGACAGGGACGACGTCATGATCCTTTTCAGGGAGGGTTATGGTTCGTGCACCACCAAGAATGCGGTTATTGCAACGCTTGCCCGGGAGCTGGCTCTTTACGTCCACAAGATGATCGGAATATACCGTATGACGGATTCGCTCGTCACCGGAACCGCGGCAATACTATCGAAATACGATCTTCCATATGTGCCCATGGTACACTGTTTTTTGGCTTATGATGAATTCCGTGTCGATTTGACCGAAGGCAACGACAACGGCAAGAACGGGCCCGTGGATGAATTTCTAGTAACGAAACAGATCGGGCCGGATATCACGGAGAAAGACGAGTACCTGCTTTACAGGGACGCACTCGAGAACGACATACTCAATCGTCCGGAAATGAGCGGAATCGAAACCAGGACGGTCCTGCGCACCAGGTCCGAGGGCATCGTGCTTTTACGCTCAAAGGTAAGCCATTAAAAATATTTTCAAAACACCTTCTGTCATTAGAAATGAGCACTATTTAACCACGGGAGCCAGCTGCTCTGATAGCTGAAGCCAATATTTAGATCTGTTTTAATGTTGATTTTTGGGAAAAATGCTTGAAAATTGTGTCAGATAACGTATGAATAATCCATGATCATAGACATTACTATCGAAAATTTCCGCTCCATTCGAGAAAGAACAACCTTCAGTCTGTTTGCCGAGCACCCCGGCAGACATCTAACGGAAAATATTGCCCATCCGTCGAATGACAAAATCGGCGTACTTAAAACCGCAGGTATTTACGGCGCCAATGCTTCGGGAAAATCCAACCTGCTTCTGGCAATCTGGGCCCTGAGGTACATCATCTGCGAATCCGGTAGCTTAAAGGACGGTGATGAGATTGCATGTTATGAGCCTTTCCTGCTGTCTGAAGAAACAGAAAATGCCCCGGTCCGTTTCGAGGTTGAGTTTTTCGCTCCGGATAATGTTCGATACCTGTACAAGGTTTCTTTTACAAAATCAAAAATTGAAAATGAGCAACTGACAGGTTATGCGTCCGGGCAGCCGGCACTGCTTTTCTCCAGAAAAGAATCTGATACATGGGAAACCATCAAGTTCGGAACCACATTCAAGGGCGGAAGAAAACGAATGCCGTTTTTCTCCAATAACACGTACCTGTCCAAGGCAGGCAACAGCGCGGATGCACCGGAATCGATAAGAAGCATTTTCAATTATTTTAGGGGTAAAATGGTTCATCTGACTCCTGGTAGATATTTCATTCCTCCTTCCTCGTACAACATCAATAAATGGGCAAAGGACAAGACCTTTATGCAACTGCTATCGTCCCTGCTTTACTTCACCGATACTGGCATCTCAGGAGTCAGGGTTGAGGAACGGGATACTGCTTCATTGAAATTGCCTGAAGATATTCCCGACGAATTTAAAGAGCAAATTCGAAATGACATGAAATGGAATTTCCTTTTTTCTCATACAACAGAAGAAGACAAAATTGTTCATTTTGATATCAATCAGGAATCCGGAGGAACACAGCGTCTGTTCGCTCTGGCACCAATGATTCTGCATTCACTGGACGAGGGATTGGTTGTTCTGCTCGATAAACTGGAGACCAGCATGCATCCGTTCATGGCGGAGCTGATCATCAGGATGTTCAATGATCCGGATGTCAATCCCGGAAAGGCGCAGCTCATCTTCACCACTCATAATGTCCACGTCATGTCTTCTGATCTTCTCAGAAGAGATCAGGTCTGGTTTTCGGAAAAAGAAGAAGGAGCCAGCCGGTATTTCTCACTGAACGATTTTGACAAGAATAAGGTTAAGGCGAACAGTCCGTTCAGCCGCTGGTATCTTGAAGGCCGGTTCAATGCGATTCCCACGATCGACTACCGGAAGATTGCAGACATTATAAAGGCTTTTAAAAAATCTAATGCCCAAGAAGAGAAGTAGACCCAAACGCAGACTAAGGCCTGTTCTGCACATCTTCTGTGAAGGCAAAAAGACAGAACCCAATTACATCAAGGGATACCTGGATACGGTTTTTCCAGGAAACCGTTCCATGGAAGTGATCAAGGTCGAGCCAACCAAAAAGAACACTCCCAAACAGCTGGTAGACGAAGCCGTTAAAATGAAGAAGAATTCACCTGCAGGTGATGTATTCTGGGCGGTATACGACAGGGAAAGCGAACAGAAACATTCATCCAGTCTCCATGTAAAGGCTTATAACAAAGCGAAAGGTAACAACGTTGAGATTGCATTGTCCAACGTCTGTTTCGAAGTATGGATAGTGCTTCATTTCGAAGAAACCGCAGGACCGTATCATTGCTATGATGACTTGAGGAAGAAAAGTCCTCTCAGGAGTCACCTTCCAGACTATGATAAGTCTGACAGCAACATTTTCCGGAAGCTTGAAGACCGTGTCGAAAAAGCACGGGAAAGGGCGGTTATTTTGAATAGAAACACAAAATCAGGGGCGGATCCCGCCTGGAACCGGCCTTACCAGTGGAATCCCTACACTGATGTGCACAAACTGCTTGATGCAATCGACGCTTTCTCAGATAACTTAAAAAAGTCGAAGTAGTTATTACCATCAATATCCCGGGGCGCCGTCCGGCCAGGGGGAAAGGCCTATGGCGAATCCCCGGATACCCCGGTGGCGCTGGAAAACACGCATTGGGGCTGAAAAAGGCTGTCAGAGCAGGTGAAAAGGCGTCTGGCGAATCGCCATATGCCCCGGGGGCCAGCTGGAGCCGGATTTTCAGGTCATGGGGGTCGTTTGGGGCGTACGAAAGCACAAGTGGCGGATTTCCATATGTTTTCGGGGCTGCGATGTAGGCGTGATCAGGCGGATTCGACGTTCTTCATGCGGGCCACCTCGTTTGTCTGGCCCTTTCTGCGCGTCGAGGGCCTGACCCTGTCCGCCAGTTCGTCTTCGCCCGCGATTTCGAGCAGGGTGCTTATCAGACTGGCCGTGCAGGAGAAGGCACGGTCAAACTCGCTGATGGACGCGTGCTTTGCGGTCAGCGTGGCTTCTGCCTGCCGCTCCTCTTCCGCTACCTTTGTAACGAGTGCATCCAGCCTGTCCAGCGGCTCTGACAGCTGCTTCTGCCAGACAGTGGCATCAAAAGTGTAACCCGGCACCCTTGACTCGGGCGGCTTTATCTCGACCAGGTTGGTGAGCACGGTTTTCACAAGCCTGAGCAGGGCCACGGCGTCGTCCGGCGTGTCGCCCTCGAAACCCGTCCTCGTCACATATTCGGGGCCGAACAGGGCATCGAGCTGTCCGCGGACCGTTACGGTGCGATCGTGCAGCTCGTCCGTGAGGTTGTCGCGTTCGGTGCGCTGTGACGGGTCGTCCCGCAGCTCGGCAAGATGGGCGTCATCCGCCGCGACCATGGCCTCTGTCTTTGCGGACAGGTCGGCCGAGGTGCGGTCGATGATCAGCTCGACCGCGGGTATGATGTCCTCGCCGAACGCCTTTGCCATCTCGGACGCTATCATTACCTTGTGCGTCTTTCCAGAAGCAATCACGTCCTGGGCGGATTTTTGTCTCCTGATGGTTGCTTTTGATGCCATTGTAACTCCTTTCAATGATTTGTGCTTAAGGTTAAACGTCTGTGACTTTGACCACATTCACCCCCTGTGAATAAATCGGGTTATTCAGGATTCGTACAACACAGGAGTCGATTTCGCAATCAATATTTTTATCACATTACTGACTGCTACTGGTGTCAGAGACACTTTAGAAGTAGAATGAGCTTGGCGAAAAGGGTGTCCGACACCATGAAAAGGTGAGATACGGCATGAGCTTACTGGGCAATATTCTGTGGATCATTTTAGGCGGAGGGATTCTGCTGTTTGTAGAGTACCTTCTCTCCGGCCTCGTTCTGTGCATCACCATAATCGGCATTCCCTTCGGCATTCAGTGCATCAAGCTTTCTTTCCTGGCCCTTGTGCCGTTCGGAAAGGAAATCAGAACTGTGGAAAGAGGCTCTGGATGCCTTTCGACCATCATGAACCTGATATGGATACTGATCGGTGGAATCTGGATTGCGCTTACACACGTGATATTCGCGATCCTGTGCGCCGTCACCATTATCGGGATCCCGTTCGCGAAACAGCACATGAAACTCGCATCACTGTCGCTGATGCCCTTCGGCAGAGAGGTGATCTGACACCGAAAAAGGGTGTCTGACACCATTAAAAAGCCTTTAATTACTGTTTCTTACGCAGCGGACAAAGTTGAGGATACGGATAGCGTCGCCCTGGGGTCCGAGGCCGGTTGGATAGTCATCAGGATCACCCGTTTTAGGGTCGCTTCGCTGGGCTCCGGCACCATGCACGTCCTGCCATGCATTCTGCCAGTAGCCCAGGCATCTTCCAAAACATACGTAGCTGCCCCTGGTAGCACCGCCGTTTGCACTCAGGTGGGTAGTACTGCTCCAGTAGTGTGCATAATCGGTCTGTCCACCCTCGTTTGTAATGGGAGTGCATTCAAACACAGGGTCTATGGCCGCTGATCCGGTAATATCGGGTGACCGGGCGTAATTCACGATACTCTGAAGTTCCTTGACATCCGGAAGTCTCCAGTCGGAATATCCAAGATGGTTTTCGTCGTTTTTCTGTTTTACCCATGAAAGCGCGTCCTCCCACAGTAATCCTTGCGCGCTGTCATTCTTGTCCCACATCAGGCCCGTGGCGGTATCCGTGATCGTGCCGTCCCCGTTGTCTTTAAAATCGTTTTTGCCGTAATGAGGGTTGCCGCGCACGTATTTGACTTCGAACATGGGCCTGTCGCCCGGATATCCCTTGATTCGGCCGTCTGCAAAGTTGACTCCGAAAACAGTAAAATTCCCACCCATTGTGGTGGATCCGTATTCAGTGGAAGTTGCATACTGTGCGTCGATAACGCGTTCACCCGACCCGACATCGCCATATCTGAAATCAAAGGCATCATCGATAAAGGGTTCGAGCCCCGATGTGCTCGATGCCATGGGGTCCGGGTCTGTTCCGGTAAAGACAATGAGCGAGTACAGCTCCTTGATGTCCGGAAGCCTCCAGTCGTCATGCCCGGCAAGGTCGAATGAATCTGCTTCGTCAAGTGCATCCTGATAGGACATTTTTTCTGTGGCATATGCCTTCTGCCACATCAGGCCCGTGTTCAGATCAGTAACAGTACCGTCGCCGTTATCCTGGTAGGAAGGCTGCAGGCCGTGATGCTGGGCATCCTGGCCGGAAAAGGCCTGTCCATCTTCCGGACACTGTATCTGTTTTGAGCTGTCGTAGCACTGGTTCTGACCCGTATCGACTACTGCATATGGAACTGAATCAGTGTCGGCGTCAGTGCCGGAATCACCCTGTGCCGCACCGTCTGTGCCGGCGTCTTTTTCCACACCGGCCTGATCGGCTTCATCATCCTCTGTGCTGTCCCGTGATCCTGATTCTGAACAGCCAGAAATAAAGATCAGCTGCGTACAGAGAAAGAAACTCATGAACCACCCGGGATTTCTCTGATACTTCATATTGTTTTTTCTCCTTTCAACACTTCAGTACCGGTATATCTACAAATCACATGCCATGACCAATTGTGTCCGGCGCACTGAGAGCTTTATCTGTGTAATTACCTGATTTCCAACATAAATATAATATCAGGGATAAGATTTTGAGAAATAGTTTCAGTGTAACTGTGAGACATGATTAAGGGTGGACTGCAATGACTGCATTATGCCCTCATGCAGAAACTGCACATGTATTTCGCAGCAGGGCTTCTGCGTTCAGCCCGGGCAGGCCACCCAGTCGCATTTGAATCCGTCGTTGTCGTTGTAATCAGGGATGCACTGCTTCTGACCGCAGTCCGCATCCGATTTGCAGTCCCCGGGATAGCGGCAGTACTTGCCGGCAAAGGGCCTGGGATCAAGGCTTGAACACGGATCCAGGTACGGGACGCACTGACCGCCGGAGCTGCAGTCAGAGTCCACCCTGCACCCGCCGAAGAAGCACCTGTTTTTAGGCAGGTCCCATGCGCCTGCCGGTATGCACGTCATGAATTCCCCCTTGAAGTAATTACAATCATTGTCGGTTTCACATTCCGTGCAGATGCACTCGTTATGCGGTTCGTAGAAGCCGGCATACCATTCCTGCACCAGGTAGCAGTCACAGTCATCAACAGGCTGGGGTGGCTCGGGATCCTGTTTGAAAGAACAGTCCCCTGAATCGGTGCACGTGTCAGAACCCGGATTGGGGCTTGGTTCTGTCGCAGGTTCAGGCGGTTCATTGACACATGTCCAGTACCCGCCGGGTTCGTCCGGGACTCTTACGCAGTCGCCGTCAGGGCAGTCCCCGGGACCTGTGCAGTCCCTTGCGTAATCTGCATCTCCGTCTGTGTCACTGTCTGAGTCCGAATCAGAATCAGAATCCGTGTCAGAATCCGTGTCAGAATCCGTGTCAGAATCCGTGTCTGAATCCGTGTCTGAATCCGTGTCCGAATCAGAATCAGTGTCCGAGTCCGAATCACCGCCACCGTCCTTTTTGCCGGGTTTCCCGTTATCATCGTCGTCATAGTCGGGAGTCTCAGAACCGCAGAATGTAAGTCCGGCGGACAGAATGATGATTGTTGCTGTCGAAATAACGAATCTTTTTATACACATCTTAATTTTCTCCTTTTCCCGAGAATAAATTTTTTCAACTGGTTCCAGTGCTTTTAAACTAAACGAGCAATCTGCATGCCATATTATTGCAAATGCTTATCACAGGCAATTAACCTGCTGGAATCAAAAGGCAAATTATATGTATGCGGGCGTGGCTGGATTCATATTTTCCACGAATTTAACTGATATGTGTATATAAATGTTTACATGCATGGAAGTCTTCGACAATTGGAATGCAGGTTCTGGTAAAGAAAGCCTGATTCGGATAAACTCTGTTCTTCTCACGGAGGAAGATATGACAAGATATATTCTTATGGCATGCGCAGTGGCTTTTTTAATGACTTCTGGGTGCAGCAGTAAAGAAAAGGAATGCCCTGGGGGAACGGAGCCCGCCGCAGCCGGCAAAGGAACTGCAGGTGCCGATGAAAACTGGTGCAGGGTGTGCGTGCGAAGCCAGGCAGGGTATTTTTCCTGCCAGAGAGCTTCGGGGTCTGAAGAAAGGGACGACCTGATGAAAAAGGCGCGGGACCTTGCGTGCAGGGATGCAGGGTGGACTGAAGGCAACTGCCCGGATGAAGTGGTTTTCATGGCTCGCTGCAAGGGAGATCCGGTTCCCGATACAAACAGGGATATGAAAATCAAGCCGGTGCCGATCCAGAAGGTAATCCCGCCTGAAATGCTTGAGAAGAAACCGAAGGGAGAGATCAATACATCCGGGGCACAGGCTTCACCGGCGTCTGCGGAGATAAAGACCGCGAAGGACGAACCATCCCCGTCCACCGGTACCGGCACGCAGTAGCATCTTAAATATTCTTTGGTGCCAAGGGACGGAATCGAACCGCCGACACGAGGATTTTCAGTCCTCTGCTCTACCGACTGAGCTACCTTGGCTCAGAGTCCACACGATTATGAGGAATGGGCGTTTGTTGTCAAGATAAGTGAGGGCCTGCAAGAGTATTTGAAATTCATCTGCCTTGACCTTTTAAGACCCTCATGATACTTGGAAAAAATCATTTTTCTTACCATCTGGAGAGGTCATGTTCATGCAGAACGAGTTAAAAAAAACCGGGGGTGACCGATGAGACTCAAGATAATTTTCCCGAATATCATAATTGTCCTGTTTCTGGGTTTTGCCTCGTATTTCCTGCTGGTTTCAAACTTCAGGGAACATTTTGATCAGAAGACGGCCGACAAGCTTACACAGCAGCGGGGCCTGTTTGAGCAGACAAAGCGCCTCAGGGGCTATGATATGCTCAACGTTGTCATCAAGCGGGGGCGATCCAGAGAACTCAGCAATGTTTTCAAACCCATAGAGGACGAAACCAAAACGGACGATGAGATTCGCCAGATTCTGTACAGAAGGGCCTTTACCGAAGTGGAGACTTTCAGCGAATACTGGAAGGAAGAATACGGGCGCAAACCCGAACTCGTCATCATTACCGAGCACAACGGAGTGGCCATAGCGAGAAATACTTCTCCCGGAGCGTGTCCGGCCGGCAAGAATATTGCAAAATCACTTCCCGAAGTTGCAAAAGCGCTTGACGGACAGGCACGGAGATTCATCTGGTCGGTGACCAAGTCCCCTTTCGCTCCGGGCAAGGCTGATGCAGACGCATGTGAGATGATGGGGGGCAGCCTCCTTGATGCAGTAATAGCCCCGATATGGAGGGGAGATGAAGTGGTTGGCTCATTCCTGGTTGGTTTCGATCTTTCTAAAGGTCTTGCCCAGGAGGATGCCGAGAGAATCGGACTTGATGTGGCATACATGGAAGGCAGTGATGTTTATTCCTCGTCGCTCAAGACCGATGTAGAGAGAAAAGAGCTGGGCGAGCAGATCAAGGGGCCGCTGGCGGATGAGGTCAAAAAAGCACTCGCAGGCCGGAAGGCAACGGGAATAGTTTCTTTTTCAACCAGCATGAGTAATTACTTCGGCATTGTCGCTCCGCTTCCCGGAGTACAGGAATCATCCATCAATTACATGCTCTTCGCTTCCATAGATGACGCACGGAAGCCTCTGGATGACTTCAGCATTATCTTTATCATCATTGGAATTGCAGCCATTCTCGTAATAATCACGGGATGGATTCTCGGAAATCATTTCATCAATCCGGTTGTTCAGATTGAGGAAGGTCTTCTCCGCGTAATTAACGGCGATTTCAAGTATCGCTTCGAAGTCAGAAGCGCCGAGGTCGGCGGGCTGTGCTATCGGATCAACCAGTTGATCGGAGTGCTTACGGGCGAGGAGGAGGAAGAGGAAGAAGAGGAAGAAGAGAGCGAAACAGAATAGGCGTTAGGACGGTCTGCTTGCGGACTCCAGACGGTAATATTCAGGTCAGGACATGGGAGTTTTCTCCTACCTATCAAAGGAATCCAGAAAGAAAAGGGCTGTAGCCAAGGCGGTTGCCAGGGCGAATAATAAGCATATGCCCAAGGATTACAGACGTGCATCCCTGGGCCAGGTGGTGGACTGGGCAAAGGAGAAAGACCCCGATGCAATAGCCGGTCTGGTGGCGCGTTTCAGTGTTTTTGCACAGCCATCGATCGAAGATGAGGAAGAAAAGGAATGGATTCACGACGTGCTGGTTGATGTGGGCAGAGACGCCCTCGGAGCCCTGTTTAATGCGGTTGCGGGCGGGGCCGAGAGCATAAGCTGGCACCTTAGAACACTGGAGCTGATCCTTGATGCCGAGGAGTTTAGCGACGAACTCATGAAGTTCGTAAATCAGTTCGACACTGAATATGAAAGAAATCCTGACAGGAAAATACAGCTTATCACAGCACTGGGTGAAAGAAAGGACTCACGTGTTCCTTCAACGCTGGTGCGGTTTCTGGAGGATGTGGACGAAACCGTGCGTTTCAATACGGTCAAGGCCCTGGCAAATCACGGCGATGAGGAGACGACGCGCGAGCCTTTCATAAACCTCCTGATCAAGGAGGAAAGCCAGCGTGTCAGGGATGAACTGGTCGACCTTCTTTACGAATTGAAGTGGTCGGTGCGCGGCTACCGAAAAGCAGTGGAAGCCGTGCTGCCTCCGGGTTACAAGCTCGATCGGCAGGGTGCGCTCAAGAAATCAGCCCGGCGCTGACACAATCCACGCGACGCTGACGCCATCAGCGCTCCTTTCCTGTTTGTAAATATAACAATACAATAATTGAATATATTTATATAAATTTGATATTTACAACAGCCCCGGCCTTCACTACAATCCATAAGCTCATGGGTCACTCAAACAAGGAGATGGGAAAAGTGAAAAAAACGCTACTCCTGGGTTTAGTCGTGTCGGCGGTCTTTCTGATTGCCGCGAAATGCAGCCGCGAACATGTTGAGTCAATCGAAATGATGAACAGGGGCGTCAAGTACTACAGCCAGAATCTTATCCCGCAGGCCATACGGGACCTTAACAGGGCTGTAACCCTGGACCCCGAAAACGAGAAGGCTCACCACAACCTTGCCCTGGTATACATGCACAACAAGAATTACCAGGAAGCAGTGAAACATCTTCAGAAGTCAATCGCCCTGGATGACAGTAATGCGCAGTATCATTACAACCTCGGCGAGGTTTTCAACTGGATGGGTCATTACGATCAGGCACTCGCTTCTCTCGAGAAAGCCGTGCAGCTCGATCCCAAACTCTACAAGGCATACTACTGGATGGGGCGCGTTCATGATGCAAAGGACGAGATGCAGAAGGCTCTGGAGAAATACAGCGAAGCAATCATGAAGGGCCCCAGGTTTTATGATGCTTACAGGGAACTGGGCACGCTGTACGCGGATCTAGGGTACCTGGATCATGCGGAGCAGGTACTGCAGGAGGGACTGAAGGCGTGCGAAGGCAAGGGCGACGAGATTGCCGTTCTTCAGGCAAGACTGGGAACCGTTTACCAGGAAAAGCAGAAATACGAGCTGGCCATCAAGGCCTTCAGGGAAGCACTGGCATATGATCCCAAGATGGAGGACGCCCTGTTCAGCATAGGCTGGACATATCGCGCGATGAACAATCCGGAGCATGCCAAACTCTGGCTCAAGAAATTCCTGGAGGGTGCCACACAGAAGACGAGGCCTGATTATGTCAAGGCGGCACAGGATGCTGTAACCGAGATTGAAGTGGGGACACCGTCCATAAAATGAAAATGTACGGCACTTTGGATCAGATTCAGCTGATCCGGGTATTGAAATAGTTTAACAATTTTTAAGCAGTTGAGAGGCAGGAAGCCATGGCGAGTACAGACGGAACAGATCATTACAGGAGCCTTTCAGAGTTAAGGACGATTATCCAGAACCTTGAGAGTGAGATTGAAGCATCAGGTGATACCCCTGAGAATTCTTCCAATCATCTCGAGCTTGGCAGGCTTTACGAGGAAGGCCTCGTAAATAAGGCAAAGGCTATCGTCCATTACCAGCGGGCGTTCAAGCTGGATACCGGATGCCACGAAGCTCTTTCCAGAGCTCGGAATATTTACTGGCAGATGGGGCGGCTTCACATGGTGGAGAAGCTTCTGGATCTTCAGATCCAGTCTGGTGAAGATGAATCAGGAAGCATTTTCTGGAATCTCGGTTCAGTACGGTGTGATCTTCAGAATATCGAGGGGGCCGTAAGCGCTTTGCGCGAAGCTATCGCAAGGGATCCGGACAACAGCGATCTGAGCGAGGAGCTCGAGGACGCTCTTGCCGCGGACGGATGGCAGGATCGCGCCGCTGTTCTCGAGAAGAACGCAGACGCCTTTATGGATGAGGACCCTCTGACCGCCTCGAAACTGTTTTTGAGAGCCGCAAGAATCCACAGGACGCATGGACAGGATGCCGCTTACGTCGAGTCCGTTCTTCGAAAATCAATTCTGGCCAATCCCATGGATGAAGCACCCTCCGTGCTCTATGAAGGTATGCTCGTCGAAGAATCAAGGATGGATGATATTCAGCAGCTTCATGACGAAATACTTGCAGCAATCGATGACGATGAGAAAATGGCCGAAACGCTCTTTACTGTGGGACTGAGATGGGTGCTGAGGCTTAACGAACCTGACAGGGCGCTTGATTACCTCACCGAGGCAGCAAATAAAGATCGCTCAAAACGCATGGCTGTTCTTTCGCTGCTTCGTCAGCGCTGGGCCGAAATGGATATGCCCAACAGGACTCTTGAATTTATTGAACACCTGAGAGCAGGCGCGTCTTCTCCCGGGGAAGAGATTCAGCTGCTGGAAGAGGCGGTTCTGGTATGCATCGAAGACATGAACGACGAGGAGCATGCAGCTCATTACAGGGAGGAGCTTTCCGCACTTTCAGAAGCGGCTGAAGGTGAAGAAGAGGCCGAGCCAGAGGCAGAAGAAGAGGCCGAGCCCGGGGCAGAAGAAGAGGCAGCACCAGAGGCAGAAGAAGAGGCCGAGCCAGAGGCAGAAGAAGAGGCAGCACCAGAGGCAGGAGAAGAGGCAGCACCAGTGGCAGAAGAAGAATCCGAGCCTGAGGCAGAAGAAGAACCCGAACCCGAACCCGAACCGGAGCCCGAGCCCGATGTCGAAGTGGAACTTACAGATGCAGCCCGGGACCTGATTTCGCAGGCCGAGGGTGAGCAGGAGCCTCTGAAGGCCGCAGACTTCTGGAAGAAGGCATGGAACGAAAGTCCCGGAGCCCCCGAAATAATCGACGGACTGATTAATGTCTATTCTGAGCTGAACAAGTGGCCGGTCGTAGCCGATTTCCTGAAAAAGGGAGCGGCCAAGATGCCGGACACCCAGAAGTCGGCCAAGATAAACGTGCTGAAGCGGCTGGCAAAAATCTACGATCAGGAGCTCAATCAGGACGT
>Ga0272442_10002549_pt1 | contig 26326 bp, 19 predicted proteins | sample SSMForm2O_FD_200262 | JGI IMG/M metagenome (GOLD analysis project Ga0272442, IMG submission 200262) | Marine sediment archaeal communities from Little Sippewissett salt marsh, Falmouth, MA, United States - SSM-Form-2O | ecosystem: Environmental > Aquatic > Marine > Wetlands > Sediment ... | reverse complement strand
GTCCCTGCGAACCGAGGCGATCAGGCGTCACACGGAGGCACGAAGATCACGGGGGTAGAAACAGATTGACGCTGTGCGCTTGTCCTCCGTGGCTTCGTGTCTCCGTGTGAGGATATGCAATCGCTGAACCAACCGGCATGGGCAGAACCTGTCCATCCTACCGCGCTGTTTTTTTCCTCTTGCTCGCGCGGGCCGGGACTTTGGGTTCGTGTTTCTTGCCCGGCGTTGACGATGGGCGGCGGCGTGCGGTTTTGGGTTGCCTGGCTTTCGCCTTCGGCTTTTTGCGGTTTGCCTTCTTTTTCTCGGCCCGTGCCTTCTTTGTGCGCTCGGCTTGCGCGTGGGCGTGGACTTGGGCGCGTTTGTTGGGCGGCCATTCTTTGGGGAAGTTGAGGTGGGCGAACTCGCCGAAGAGCTCGACGGCAGCGCGGTCGTAGGCGCGGGCGGCCTCGGCTTCGTCGAGGAAATAGCCCAGCCAGATGCGCTGCCCCTCGAACCAAATCTTGGCCAGCCACTTGTCTTTCTCCCGGCAGTAACTGACGCCTTTGAACCGCGACGACGCCCCGGCGTGGCTGGCGTTGTTCTGCGTGTTCTGCTGGCGCGTGCAGATACGCAGGTTGGCCCGCCGGTTGTCGCGCTTGTTGTGGTTGACGTGGTCCACCATCATGCCCTTGGGCGGCTTCATGATCTCGCGGTGCATGTAGGTGGTCCGGGTCTTGTTCCGACGGGCCGCATAGCCGTTCTGCAAGCGCCAGTTGTATTGCCTGAGCCACTCATAGTCCGCGGCGTCGACAAGGGCGTAGTGGCCGTCGCCGAGGGGGATGCGTTTGGTTTCGTCGGCGGGCTCGGGGTGCTTGGGAGTGTAGTTGCGGCAGGGCGTGCCGGGGACGTCGTGCAACTGGCCCGGCCAGCAGGGGTGGTTGGCGCACCTCGGCACCAGCGGCTGGCGGTGCGCCAGGCAGCGGAGCCAGTGCTCCGGATCCACGCGGACGTACATGCAGTTGTGACAGCTTCGTGCGGCCATACGTTTCTCCCTTCATGCAGCGCCGGCGGCCGGCGACCGACTGCCGGCGCTTCATCCTCGGCGGCGCCGAGGGGCCGCCGACCGTACGCCTCGCCGGGCGTATCCAGTTCTATGATAACACAACAAACATATGCGCCAAGGAGAAAAGCCACTAAAAATGCCGGCCGCACTGTTTTTTTCTCTGAGGGCAGCGAAACGGCCGCGTCCAGGACGAGCCGTGGGAGGCAAGTGCCTTTACGTCGGGTGCCCTTGGCGCGGGCGGAACGAGATTTCTCCACTCCGCTTCGCTCCGGTCGAAATGACAGCGGGGGAAGGGGTTCGCGGCGGGGAGGGCTGCGGGTCGGGCCTAACTCGGGGTCAGCGGAGGTGGTGGTGGATGGGTTTGAGGGCGGGGTAGAGCGATTTGTAGGTTTCGTAGCGTCGATCGTAAGCGGCGGCGCTTTCGGGGTTGGGCTCGATGGTGCGATCGAAACGTACGGCCCGTTCGGCGGCGGTGGCGACGTCGGGGTAATCGCCGGCCGCGACGCAGGCCAGCATGGCGGCGCCCAGGCAGGCCGCTTCGGTGACGCGCGGGACACGCAGGGGCGTGCGGCAGATGTCGGCCTTGAGCTGCAGCCACAATTCGCTCCGGGCGCCGCCCCCGACGGCGTGCAGCTCGTGGAGGGCCACGCCGGCGTCGCGCAGCAGCTCCAGGTTCACCCGCAGCTCGAACGTGAGGCCCTCCAGCACCGCTTTGGCGATCTCGGCCTGCGTGGTGGCGAAGGAAAGTCCGACGATCGCGCCCTTGGACCGCGGATCGACCAGGGGCGTACCGGCTCCGGCTAAGTGGGGCAGGACCAGCAGGTCCGTCGGCGCCTGCGGCGCGCCGGCCAGGATGAGGTCGTAGGCGTCGGCGCCCGTCTCGACGGCGCGGGCGAGCTGGTCCCGGCAGAGCGTGTCGCGGAACCAGCGCAGCGTGAGTCCGCCGCCATGATTCAATGTCATCGCCAGGTACAGGGCGCCCGCGACGTGGCGATAGACCGAGATGCTGCCCTCGCGGAGCTTGTCATCGACGACGGGCGATTCCATCGCGACCTCGACGACCTCGGCGGTCCCGGTCGAGACCATGGCCAGACCCGGCCGGATGACGCCGCTGCCCAGGGCCGCGCAGGCCTGGTCGTGCCCGCCGCCGGCTACGAGCACCGAATCGCCAAGGCCGAGCTCGCGCGCGATGGTCCCATCAAGGGCGCCGACGGGCGCGGCGTCGGCGGGCGCCAGCTCGGCCAGGCGCGACGGCTCGATCTCGCAGCGCTGGAGGATATCGGTGGCCCACGCGCCGGCCTGGAGGTCGTACATCTGCGTGCGCGAGGCCAGGCAGTGACTGATGACGGCCCGGCCGGTCAGGCGGCGCAGAAAGTAATCCTCGTACAGCAGGAACCGGGCGGCGTCGCTCCACGTCTGCGGCTCGTGGGTCTTGAGCCAGAGGAGCTTGGTGAGGGTGTTCATCGTGTGCATGGGCATGCCGGTCCGGCGGAACAGCACGTCCGGGTCGAACGTCTCGGACAGCCACGCGTTCTCGGCTCTCGTGCGCGTGTCCATGCCCAGTATCGCGTGACGCAACGGCCGGCCGGCGGCGTCCACGGGGATCACCGCCTCGCCCTGGACCGACAGTGCCAGGGCCTTCGGCGGATCGGCGCTGCTTTGTGCGACCGCCTCCGCCAGGGCCTCCAGCGCGAGCTGGAAGACCAGCTCGGCGTCCTGCTCGGCCCAGTCGGCGCGGGGCGCGAGCACCGCGTACTCGCGCGAGGCGCTTCCCACGATGTCCCAGGCGTCACTGAATACCGTGGCTTTGCAGCCGGTGGTGCCGATGTCCAAACCGATGACCGACATACACACCTCGTTTCTTGCAGATGCAGTAGTGCGGCTAATCCAACTCGATGGCGTCGAGCGCTGGCAGCAGTTCTCCTTCGTCGATCTCGCCGGCCATCCAGCGGTCCTGAAGCCGGCGCAGGGTCAGCACGGTGGACGGCTCGGCCAGTTCCACGTCGTCGCAGCGAATCGGCGTGTCCATGCCCACGGGTCGTCGCACCGTGGCGCCCTTGGCCAGGCCGATGGGCAGCAGGTTCTCGGCGCGAGCGGCCTCGAAGGTGTCGATGAGCCCGTAAAAGGAGCAGCCGCCGATGCCGTCAAGCGTCTCGCCCGGTTGCAAGTCCTGCTTGGCCACCGCGAAGACCTCCGAGACCAGCGTCCTGCGCGGCTTCATGTTGGAGCGGCGGCGCAGCACGAGCATCGCGCAGGTCAGCGGCACCTCGATGCTGCACAGGTGGTACGGGCGGAACAGCGTGTAATAGGGTCCGTTGCCCATGTCGCGGTAGACCAGGGCCTGGCGGAGGCGCGGATGGTCGGTGGTGACGACGAGAAAGACGCCGGGGTGGACGCCGCCGATGCCGTAGTCGACGACGCCGGTGCGGCTCAGCAGGCCGCCGTGCTCTTTGAGGGCGAAGGTTTCGTGCAGCTTGTCGCGGCTGGTTCGCGGCCCGTGCATGCCCCGCACGTCGGGCGTGAGCCCCGTGGCGTTCGAGACGGCCGCCATCTCGATCATCGTCTTGCTGCCGTCGACGAACTCGATGAGCATGTTGGGGTTGAGCCCGCGCCGGGCGGCCTCGCGGGACCACGCCTCGTCGGTCGGCTTGGCGTGGCGGTCGAGCGGGTTGTTCTTGCCCTTGCCGGCGGCGACGATGGTGAACCCCAGCGACTCGGCGAAATCGTACAGCTCCTTGCAGGCGGCGGGCTCGTCCCCTGCGGCCAGCGCGTAGAGCACGCCCTTCTTCTCGGCGTACCAGCACAGCAGCGGGCCGACCGTGATGTCCGTCTCGACGTTCATCATCGCCAACTGCCGCCCGTTCCGCGCCGCGCGCAACGCGGCTCTGGCGCCGACTTCCGGCACGCCCGTGGCCTCGAGCATTACGTCGGCCTGCTGCATGTCGGTGACGATATGGAAATCGCCCGCATAGACTCGCTTGCCCGCGGCTACCGCCTCGTCGGCTGCCGCCGCGGAGGTCGCCTCGACAACGTCGCCTTCGACCAGGGCGATGGCGTATGCTTCTTTGGCTCGGGCCTGGTCGATGTCGGCGATGGCAACGACGTCGATGCCCTGCATCATCCTGACCTGGGCGACGACGTCGACGCCCATCTGTCCGGCGCCGATCAGGGCGATCTTAACCGGATTGCCCGCCGCCGCACGGGCCGCTAATTCTTCGTTCAGACCTATCACAATATCCCTATCCTTATAACCAGTGCTTTGTCGCAGCTAATGAAACGGATCGGACGATGAGTGGCAGCGTCAAGCGCAGCTTGGCGATGGTTTCTTCCAGAACCGTGTGATCCCATCGCCAAGGCCTCCGGCCTTGACGTTGCCACCCGACGCTGGAATGCTGGTTATCATTCAACGGGTCACAGGACACCAGACCTCCTGTAATACGGATCAGCAGAAGTTCTCGCGCGGTCTGGCGTTTGTCACCCTGAGGCCGGACCGAAAAGCTTGCGCTGAGTGCAGCCGAATGGAATCTGGTTGCCCGCGACGAAGTTCCTCTTGTCCGCGGGCCGGATCCTTCACTGCGTTCAGGATGACACAACTGCATTAGCATTTTTCTTGATCCCCAGACCCCATTCCTACGTTGTGACCACGACCTTGAGGGCTTCGCCCCGGGCGGCGGTCTGGAAGGCTTCGTTGATTTCGTCCAGCTCGAACGTGTGCGTGACCAGCAGATCGGCCGGGATGACCTTGCGCTGAATCAGGTCCAGCGCGCGGGCGTGGACGGTCGGGTGGTAGGAAAACGCGCCGACCACCTCGATTTCGCCGTAGTGGATGCGGTTGCTGTCGAGCATCACCGTGGGGTCGGCCTTGGGCAGGCCGCCGAACAGGATGACTCTGCCCCGCTTGCGGACGATCTCGACCGCCTGGGTCTGCGTCCGCGCCACGGGGTTGGCGCAGACGACGATATCGGCGCCGACGTCGTCGGTGTGCTTTCGCACGCAGGCGGCCAGATCCTCGGCGTTGGGGTCCACGATAGCCGCCGGCTCGAAACGCTCAACCAGCCGGCGTCGTGTCGCGCTGGGCTCGGAGACAATGACCGAGGCGCCGCGCGCGTGGGCGACCACGACGTGCAGGCAGCCGATGGGCCCGGCGCCCATGACCACGACGGTGTCACCGAGTCCCGTGGCGGCCCGGTCGTGGGCGGCCAGGACCGAGCAGCTCGGCTCGGCCAGACTGCCCTCGACGAACGACATGCCGGCGGGCATCGGATGCACGATGCCGTTGACCAGCACCTCTTCGGTCAGCACCAGGCGTTCGGCCAACCCGCCCGGCAGGTCGGGCGAGACGCCCACGAAACGAATCTCGTCGCACAGATTGTACAGACCGCGCCGGCAGTAGTAGCACCGGCCGCAGTGCACGTCCGGGGCAATCGCCAGCCGGTCGCCCGCTGCGTATTGCGTGTGGCCCCGGCCGACCTCGACGACGACTCCGGCGGCCTCGTGGCCCGGAATGATGCCTTCCACGCCAGCCGGCGGCCCTTCCTTCCAGCGTCGCAGGTCCGACCCGCAGACGCCGCACGCTTTCACGTCCAGCACGACCCCGCCCGGCGGTGCCTCCCAGTCGGCAATGTCACGCAGCTCGATGGTCTTCGGTGCTGTCAAAAACGCTGCTTTCATCTTCGATCACTGTCCTCATTCAACGTTATGTTCCGTTCATTTTGTGGCACCTGCCGCTGCACAAGGGTCGCGCCCCGGCTGCGTCGCGCCGCAGCCGGATCGACATGCCACGGATGAGTTCCTTCATGTCAGTCGTTGTTTTCATTGGAGCGCTTCTTGTCGCGGGCCTCGATCCGCTTGCCCACGGCGCCGCCGGGGTGGGTTCGGCCAAACTGCTCTTCGGTGTATCCGCGCAGCTCCAGCAGCAGCACGCACAGCGCGTCGCAGGCGGCGCCGTTGGTCAGCGAGCTGCCGGTGGCGATCATGCCGTAGGGATCGACGCCGTCTGGAGCCACGATATGGAACACGACGTCGCTGAGCTGCCCCAGCGGCGAATCGGGTCGTTCTGTGTGGGCGATGAGCTTGGCGCCGCGCTCCTGGGCAATTTGCGCGAAGCGATTGATCTCGGCGCTCCGGCCGCCTTTGGAGATGATGTAGACCAGGTCCCTGTCGGTGACGGCGCCGGCTCCGCCATGGATGGCATCGGCGGCGCTGATGAACAGGGCCGGCGTGCCGCAACAGGCCAGCAGGTGCGCGAAGCGTTGGGCAATAGCCCGACTGGTCCCGGCGCCGGCGACCAGCACGTGCCCTTGACAGGCGAGCATCATTTGCGCTACTTCAGCAAGCTGCTCGGTGAACTGATCCTGGAGGCTCGCCACGGCCCTGGCCTCGCGCTCGACGACCGCGCGGGCCCGGGCGAGCATTTCTTCTGTAGTCAAATCATTCATCTGCTCGTTTTCCTCATCGGTCCTTTCCTGGCGTAAGGTCACTGCTCGGTGCGGATGTTGTGTCGGCCGAGCCTGGCCAATTGCGTGTTGCGGAAGCTGTCGAGCAGGACGGCGGTAAAGATGATGGCGGCGGCGATCAGCGGCTGGAGGTACAGGTCGGTTCGGGTGGCGACCAGGCCGGCCCAGACCATCTGGATCAGGACCGCGCCGAGGACCGTGCCGGGAAAGACGTTGCCGATGCCGCCGAAGAGGCTCGTGCCGCCCAGGACGGCGGCGGCGATGGCCTGGAACTCCACCATCTCCCCGAATCCGGAGTTGACGTTGCCGAGCTGGGCGACCGAGACGAAGCCTCCGAGCGAGGCCAGCACGCCGCAGAGGATGTAGGCGGTCGCCTGTACCCGGCGCGTGTCGATGCCCGCCTTGCGCGCCGCCTCCAGTCCGTAGCCGACCGCGTAGATCTGGCGTCCCAGCGTCGTGCGATTCAGGACGATCCAGGCCGCCAGCACGACGCCGGCGAAGATGAGGATCGGGCACGGAACGCCCAACAGCTCGGCGGCGCCCAGGCCTGTGACGCTGTGGGGAAACGCGACCGCCCGGCTTTTGCTGAGCATCCATCCCAGGCCGCGACCGGCGAACTGCGTCGCCAGCGTCACGACGAAGGGAATGATGCGCAGCCGCGTGACGGCGAAGGCATTGACCCAGCCGAAGGCCAGGCCGACGCCGAGGCAAATCAGCAACGCTACCAGCGGCGAGAGCGAGTACTTCTGCATGAGCAGACCGGCGGTCACCGCCGAGACGTACATGTTCGACCCGACCGAGAGATCGATCCCCGCCGTCAGCAGCACGAACGTCATTCCGACGGCGATGATGCCGAGGTACGAGGCCTGCTTGACGATGTTCTCCAGGCTTTGGTATTCCAGGAAGCGCGGGCTCAGCAGTCCGAAGACCACGAACGTCGCGACGAACATCACGAGCGGAACGTTTTGCAGTGCCAGCGTCAATGTCCCGTGCCTGAGCGAACGCATCAGCGGAGTGCTCCCGATTCGTCTTGCGGCCGGCGCTGGAGATGGCCTTCGAACGCGGCCGCCAGAATCCGCTCCTCGTTGAACTCGTCGCGCCGGAACCGCCCGCAGAGGCAGCCTTTGCTCATCACCAGGATGCGGTCGCAAATGCCCATCAACTCCTCCAGCTCCGACGAGATGCACAGCACGCCCGTGCCTTTCGAGGCCAGGTCGTTGATGATCGCGTAGACCTCGTATTTGGCGCCGACGTCGATGCCGCGCGTCGGCTCGTCCATGATGCACACCGCCGGCTTCGAGAGCAGCCACTTGCCGATCACAGCCTTCTGCTGGTTGCCGCCGGAGAGGCTCTTGACCGCGTCGCGGCGCGGGTCGACGCATTTGACTTTCAGCGCGTCGGTCATCCCGGCCAGGGCGCGACCCAGGGCGGTTCTGTCTATCGTACCCAGGAGGCGGTTGCGGCGGTAGTCGGGCAGGGCCACCAGCGCCATGTTGTCGGCCACCGAGGCTTCCATCAGCAGTCCTTCCTCGCGCCGGTCCTCGGTGATGAAGGCCAGGCCTGCGGCGATGCTGTCGCGCGGGGCGGGCTTGTGTCGCGGCTGTCCGGCGAGAAACACGGTGCCCGCACGGAAGGGGTCCAGACCGAAGAGGATGCGGGCCAGTTCGGTGCGCCCCGAGCCCATCAGGCCGAACAGGCCGAGCACCTCGCCCTGACGCAGCTCGAACGAGATGTCCTTGACGATGCCGGGCTCGCTGACGCCGGAGGCCTCCAGCAGCACCTTCTTGCCCGGCCGGCTGCGGCGCGGCGGATAGAGTTGGTCGATCTGCCGACCGACCATGGCGGAGATCATCGTGTCGATGGTGAATCGTTCTTTCGGCCCGTTCTGTACGACCCGGCCGTCGCGCAAGACCGCAATCTCGTCGGCCAAGTGCAGCACGTCGCCCAGATTGTGCGAGATGTAGAGGATGGTGCAGCCGTCGCGGCGCAGTCGCCCGATCAGCTCGAAGAGGCGTTGTGTTTCGCGGGACGTCAGCGACGTGGTAGGCTCGTCGAAGATGATGATGCGCGCCCCGCTGTGCAGGGCCCTGGCGATTTCGACGAGCTGCTTTTGTCCGGGCGTAAGCCGCTCGACGCGCGTCCGGGGCGAGACGTCCAGATTGACCGCCGCCAATGCCTCGGCCGCACGTCGCGCGGCCCGGCGTCGATGAATCAGCGGCGTTCGTCCCAGGCGCGGAAAGCCGTCGACGAACAGGTTGTCGACGATGCTAAGATTGGCGAAGAGGTTCAACTCTTGATGGATGAAGGCGATGCCGGCGCGCGTGGCCTCGGCCGGGTTGGCCGGGCAATAGGGTGCGCCGGACAGTTGCATGTGTCCTTCATCGGCGCGCAGAACGCCACCCAGGATGTTCATCAGCGTGCTCTTGCCGGCGCCGTTTTCGCCGATCAGACCCAGCACCGAGCCGCGCGCGACGCTGATGCTGACGTCGTGCAGAGCGACGGCGCCGAAGAAGCTCTTGCTGATGTGCTCGAATTGAAGAATCGGCTCGCTCATGCCGCCACCACCCGGCGCATCGGCGTCACGTCGGCCCGGACGCGGCTGCGCAGCACGTCCAGCAGGGCCGCCAGCAAAATCACGCTGCCCTTGACGATATTGACGGTGTAGAATTTGAAGTTCATCATGTAGAGCGAGCTGTCGAGCAGGACGAAGAACAGCACGCCGTAGAAGGCCCAGCGGACCTTCCCCTTGCCGCCGAAGAGGCTGATGCCGCCGATGACGGCCGCGCCGATGATATCCAGCAGGACGTTTTCGCCGAGCGTCGGCCGGCCCGCCCCCAGGCGCGCCGAGTAGAGCACCGAGCCCAGCGCCGCGCAGAACCCGCTGATCGCGTAAGCGCAGATGATGACGCGCTGCGTGGGGACGCCGGAGACCTGTGCGGAGCGGCGGTTGATGCCGACGGCGTAGAACCAGCGTCCCAGGACGGTCTTGGCCAGCACGAACCAGGCCGCGACCGCCAGGGCGACGCCGGCGAAGAACGAATAGGGCACTAATCCGACTGACCCGCGACCGGCCGGAATGCGTCCGAGGTAGCTCTGCCCGATGGCGACGAAGCTGTCGGGCAGATGGCTGACGTTCTCGCTGCGGGTGGCGAAGATGGCCAGGCCGCTGAAAAAGAACATCGACACCAGCGTCACCATGAAAGGCGGCATCCGCAGCCTTGCGACTGCCAGGCCGTTGCCGGCGCCGATGAGTACGCCGAGCAGCAGCATCACCGCGATGCCGGCCGGGACCGCCAGCGCGCTGGAGCCGAGCGGGCCGCCCTGCTCTGAGAGCAGCACGCCCCACAGCGGGTTCTTCGCAAACAGCTCGGGGTCGAGCTGCGACGTCATGACCAACGCGCCGCTGACGCTGGTGACGGCCATGATGGCGGTCTGGGACAGATCGATGCCGCCGACGATGAGCACGAACATTTGCCCGATGACGAGCATCAGCAGGGGCCAGACATTCGACGAGAGGTTGCTCAGGTTGCGGACGCTGCCGAGTCGCGGCAGGAAGATCCACAGCACCAGGAAGTACGCCAGCGTCAGGAACAGTACGAAGCTGTCGGAAAGCAGCACCCGACGGACGAACATATCTCTCAGGCGACGGGCGGCAGCTCGGGGCGTCGTTGTCTCCGTGTTCTGCACTGATGTACTCCTGAGAGAACCGCTCGAGGCTGTGTCGCTACTGCTCGCCCAATACGCGATAGCCCCACATGTCCCCGGCCCGCTCGGCCATGTTTTCCTGCGTCAGGGCAAAGCCCGGGTCCTCCATCCACTTCTCGGGGGTCTGCTGGCCCTTCTCGATCGCGTCGAGCAACGCGTCCATGATGGCATCGGCCTCGAAGAACAAATCCTGCACGCCGGTCGCATCCACGTAGCCTTCTTCCATGAGCTGGTAGGCGGTGCTGTCGCCGTCGAGGCCGCCGAGAATGACGTGGCCCGGCTCGCCGATCTTCTTCCACTTGCCCAGCGGCTGGAGCACCGCCCTGACCTGAGGATACAAAAAGTCGGAACTGGTAAACAGGAAATCGACGTCGGGATTGGCCTGGAGCGCCGCTTCGAGATTGGCCAGCGTGGTCTGCGGGTCCCACTTGGAGGGGACCTCGATCGGCTTCTCGAACAGGTCGGGGTTCTTCTCGATGACGTTGAAGAAGCCCTTGCGTCGGGCCACGGCGTTGCCGTCGCCCAGGTCGCCCACCACGATCAGCGGCGTCCACTTGCGGCCCTGCCCCTTTTCGCGGGCGGCCTTGGCCATGTACGTTACCGCCTCTTCGGCGATCTTCTCGTTGTCGGCGACAATCACCAGCGCCGGATTGCTGCGGTTGCTCGGCGGGCGGTTGAACACCGCGATGGGAATGCCCGCCCGGTTGGCCTGCCCCACGATGGTCACGGCGCTTTCACCGTCCTGGGGGATGATGATGATGCCGTCGGCGTCCTGGGCGATGGCGTCGCGAATCTGCTCGAGCTGGCGATTGGCGTCCTCGTTGGCGTTGCGCTCGATGACGCGGATGCCCTTGGCCCGCAGCGTTTCGGTGATAGCCTTGTGGGCGGCCACCCAGAATTCCGTCTCCAGGTCCTGGAAGCCGAAGCAAATCGTGGTCTGGTCCTCCGTCTCGCCGCGACGCGAGCACGAGACGCACGCTACTATCAGGCCGAGCGTCACCAAGAGTGCGACGGCAAGCTTCACTGCTCTCATGCTTGTCCTTTCCTACCAGCCATAGCAGGCCGCTAACACATGTTCAGTCCTGAACGTATGAACGCCCTTGTATCGGTCCGCTGCGGTGCTGTCAACCTCGATCCGACGCGACCCGGGCGAAAAGCCCCACTCCGATGATCACAGCAACCCCGGCACGGGCACGTCGCCCTGCGTTTGCGACATCCTGGCCTGTGACTTAAGTCTTTTCTGTGCAGGTTCTTACGCTGCATCTGCCAGTTGACCGTCACCGGGGCGCGATTCATGTTGGCAGGTGGATTCCGCGCGGCCGCACTTGCGCTTGTCATTGCGACCGGAAGCCTGCGGCAAGCAGGCCGCAGTGGAGGAATCTCGTTGCGGACGGAGGACGCGTAGCGGCCGTGACAAGATTTCTCCGTGCGGGCTTCGCCCTTAGTCGAAATGACAACTTGTTGCCTACCTTACTGCCGGGTTTACCTACAAACATGAATTGCCCCCGCTGTCGCGATGCCGGCACTTTGGCGCTTGACATGCGGGGTGACGGCGCGGACAATGCGATAAGATGAACGTGCCCGAACATATGTTCACGGATATCTATGACTGCTGATCTGGATTCCAGGAAACTGCTGTACAAGATTGCCAAGGCGTACTACGACGACGGCCTGACGCAGCAGCAGATCGGCGTGCGGCTGGGCCTGTCGCGGATCAAGGTCTCGCGTCTGCTGCGGACCGCCCGGGCCGAGCGGGTGGTGCAGATTTCGATCGCGCCGCCGCAGGAATCGAACGCCGAGATGGAGCGCCGGCTCGAAGAGCAGTACGGCCTGAACGAGGCCCTCGTCGTGACCTGCTCGGCGTACGATACCGCTACGGTCGTCAGCGAGCTGGGTTCCGTCGCGGCCGGCTGTCTGACGCGCGGTCTCCAGGGCCACGAGGTCGTCGCCTTGAGCTGGGGCACCGCCGTGCTCTCGGTCGTGGATGCGCTGGGGCCCATGGACCTGCCCGAGGTGCGCGTGGTGCAGCTCATCGGGGGCCTGGGCGAGCTGGAGGCCAACACGCACGGCGCCGACCTCGTACGCCGCCTGGCCCAGGGTCTGGGCGCCAAGCCCCGTTTGATCCACGCGCCGGGAATCGTCAAGGACCAGGTCGTCCGGGAGGCGCTGGTAAAGGACCCGCAGGTGGCCGATACGCTCGATCTGGCCGGCCGGGCCGATGTGGCGCTGGTGGGAATCGGTGCCTTTGAACCGAGCTCAACCTTGCTCTCCAGCGCCAATACGCTGACGTCCTCGGAAGTGGAGGAACTCAAGGCCCGCGGCGTCGTCGGTGACATTGCGCTACAGTTCTTCGACGCCGCCGGCGCCAAAGTCGACCACCCCATCAACAACCGAATCGTGGGAACGGACCTGCGGCGCATCAAGGCCATCGCGCGCGTCATCGGCGTTGCGGGCGGCGCCGGAAAAGTCAAGGCCATTCGGGCCGCGCTGCGAGGCGGACTCGTCAACGTGCTGGTCACGGACGACCGGACCGTCGCGCGGCTTCTGACAGCCGAAGGCCCCGACAGCGGTTCGTATTCGTGCTCTGCGTGAGCCTATGAGAGACTTGTCATGCTGAATGAAGTGAAGCATCCGGGCCGAGACGGCGACGTCGGCATCGCCGCCGCACCGGCAGCCGCATCCTTCGGCATCGTTCACGATGCCAGCAATTGTGTGATGAGCGACCAGGAACTCGATCCTGACCGTTGGTGTGGAGAATACAAACAAGTGAATGAGACGACCAGCACCGATGGCCGGCGCCAGGTAGGTGCCTGAGGACAAGACCATGTATTTACTCGGAATCGATTACGGAACGGGAGGCGCCAAGACGACGATCATTGACGCCGACGGGACCGTCCTGAGCTATGCGTTCGAGGAGTATCCCATTCTTACCCCGCACCCGGGCTTCTCGGAGCATGACCCGCAGTTGTACTGGGAGATCGCCTGCCGGATTATCCAGAAAGCCGTCAGCGAAGCGAAGATCGACCCCAAAGAGATCAAGGGCATCGCGGCCTCGTCGGCCCTGCCCTCGATGGTCATGGTCGACGCGAACCACGATCCGGTCCACAACGCCTACAACTTGATGGACAAGCGCGCGACCGAGCAGGTGCAATGGCTCAAGGAAAACATCGGCGAGGATCGGGTCTTCGAAATCTCCAAGAACCGGCTCGACGACCATCCCAGCCTGGTGAACCTGATGTGGGAGAAGGCCCACCGCCCCGACGATTTCCGCAGGATATACAAGGCTCTGACCATCGACGGGTTCATCACGCTCAAGCTTACGGGCAAGCCGACGTGTCATTACTCCGGCGCCGCCTTCTACGGCGTCGCCTACAATCTGCTCGAACGGCGCTTCGAACGGGATGTTCTCGAGCAGATCGGAATCCCGGGCTGCCTGCTGCCTGATTTGTACCGCTGCGAGGAAGTCGTCGGCTCGGTCACGACGGAAGCGGCGGCGGCCACGGGCCTGGCGGCGGGAACGCCCGTAGCGGCCGGACAGGTGGATTGCAACGCCGGCTGGGTCGGCGCCGGCGCCATCGAGGACGGCGACATCCAGATGAACCTGGGCACCTGCGGCAACTTTGGGATCATCCACACGCAGCCCGAGTTTCACCGCAGTATGATCGCGTTCGCCTACACGACGGACTCGGAGAACACCTACATCACCGTGCCGACTACGACCACCGGCGGCCAGTTGATCCGCTACATGCGGGACAACTTCTATCCCCTCGAGCTGGCGAGGGAGAAGGAAACCGGCACAGATACGTACGACCTGATCAACGAGGAGGCCCAAAACGTCCCGGCCGGCAGCGATGGCCTGGTGGTCCTGCCCTTCCTGATGGGCGAGCGGACACCGATCTGGGACGTGCACGCGCGGGGCGTGGTCTTCGGCCTCTCGATGAACCACACGCGGGGCCACGTCATCAAGGCCATGATGGAGTCGGTCGCCTACGCCCTCTACGACTCGTTCCGCCTGATCCGGGAGACGGGCCAGCGGATCAATACGCCGATCGTGCTCAACGAGGGCGGCGCCAAGAGCCCGCTGTGGCGCAGAATCATCACCGACGTGTTCGACGTGCCGACGGTCCTGGTGAAACGCCGGACCGGGGCCCCCTACGGCGACGCCATTCTGGCCGGCGTGGCGACCGGGCTGTTCAAGGATTTCACCGTCGCCAGGCAGTGGACCGAGCATGTCGAACCGATGGAGCCCGATCCGAAGAACCACGAGATCTACGCGGAGTACTTCGCCCTCTACAAGAACCTGTACGAACACGTAAGAAACGACTACCGCGCACTGGCTGCGCTGCGGGACAGGCATCACGTATCCCAGGCAGGCCAGGAATGAAAGGATGGAATATGAGACCCGCTTGTTTGGCTATATACTGTTGCGCTGTTCTGATCGGGATTGGCTTGCCCGCTCCGGCATATGCGGCACGGGAGATCGAGTTCGTCGGCGCGCCGGCGCAAGTCGAAGTCTATGACTTCGTCGAGCTGGTCATCCGGGTGAAAGACCCTGACGTCGCCAACCCCTTCACCGACGTGCGGGTCAAGGGGACCTTCGAGGCCGAAGGAGACGATCCGATCCGGGTGGACGGTTTCTGCGATTCCCCCGATGGGAGCGTCTTCCGCGTCCGCTTCATGCCGCGACGCGCGGCTCAATACCGCTTCGAAGTCACCTACCAGCAGGACGAGCCTCAGAACGCATCCAGGGCCTTTGCCAAGGGCTCTTTCCGCGCCGTCGCGTCGGAGCGCAAGGGGTTGCTGCGCGTCGATCCGGAGAATCGGTGGCATTTTATCTGGGCCGGCACGGGCGAGCACTATTTCTGGAACGGCACGACGACGTACTACTTGATGGGCTGGGACGATGAGACGATTCGCCGCAACATCGACCGGCTCCATCGTCTCAAAATCAATCGTCTGCGCGTGCTTGTCTATGGGCGCAACAATCCGCGTCCCTGGCGCCAGCCCGTGGTGCCGACGGAGAAGTTCAAGCTGCACCTGAATCCCTGGTTGGCGCAGCGCCCGGACAATATCAAGGACCCCGGGTTCGACCTGTCGCGGTTCAATCTCGACCATTGGCGCAAGTACGAGCGGCTCCTGCGCTACGCCCGCGAGAAGGACGTAATCGTCTCGGTGATTCTCTACATCGGCGGACAGGTCCTGCCGACGCCGTTCAAGGCCGACAGCGAAGAAGAGCTTCTCTATTACCGCTACGCCGTGGCTCGCTTCGCCGCGTTCTCCAACGTGACCTGGGACCTGGGCAACGAGTACAATTTCCACCGAAAAGCGCCCGAGTGGGCCGACAGGATGGGACATCGGATGAAGAAATGGGACCCGTACGACCACTTGGCGTCGGCCCATAACGTCAAGCATCGGACGCCGGAGTCCACCTGGCTGGACATGCAGTTGATTCAGCACTGGGACAGCGGGCAGAACGCCTTCATGTTCGGTCAGCGCCGGGTCCAGGAGAAACACGGCTATATTATTCCGCAGATCAACGAAGAGTACGGCTACGAGGACTTGTGGGAGAAGCATCCCGGTCAGCGTGCGGCCGAGACCCGCCGCAAGAACGCCTGGGAGATTTACATGGCCGGCTGCTACCAGACCGCCGGCGAATCCTCGCGGCGCGGCACAGGCGTCCCGCCCGACACCGGCGGCGGCTGGGTCAACGGTCGCGGCGACGATACCATGACGATGCTGATTGGCTACGGGCACATCGTGGACTTCTTCACCGCCTTCGACTGGTGGAACTATCATCCGCTCAACAAGGCGGTGAACGGCCCGGCGTGCTGTCTGGCCAAGCCGGACCAAACCTACATTCTCTACTTCCGCGAAGGCGGACGCGCTACGCTCCGGCTCGATGAGGCCGCATACCAGGGCCGGTGGTTCAACCCGCGAACGGGCAAATGGGGCGGGACTTGCGTCGCCTCCGGTCCGGTGTGGACCACACCCTCGACGCCGGACGGCGGGGATTGGGTCCTGCGACTGGAGAAGGACGATGACGCCAGGGATGAAACGCCGCCCCGGATCATCTCCGTCATCGCCGGCGGAAACGGGCGGAAAGTCCTGGTCGAATTGGATGAGCTGCCCGACACGCTCTCGGCCACCGATCCGCGTCACTACAAGGTCCAACCGGGCGTGACGGTGCAGCAGGTTTCGGTGGAAGGCGGCCCGTATGGCAAGACGGTGGCTCTCTCCGTATCCGGGTTGAAGGAAGACCAGACGTACACGCTGCATGTCGCCGGCGTCAAGGACCGCGCGGGCAGTGCGATGGAGCCAACGAAGTGGACCTTCACATACATCCCGGCCGGGCGACCGCTCGTCGAGCTTGCCTTCGACGAGCCGGACGGACGCAGCGCCGCCAATACCGGCACCGCGCGGGAGACGATAAAGCACGCGAAGCTGACGCCGCAACGACCTGCCTGGTCAACCAATACCCCGGTAGGCGGCGGTTCGCACAGCCTGGACTTCGGCAAGAAAGCGGGCGAGCATGCGGTCGATCTGGACCGGGAAAACGGCGATGTGCTGGAGAAATTGGCGTCCTTCACCATCACGGCGTGGGTCAACTGCGTCAGTCGAGACGAAGGCCCCGGCGGCAATCGCGTCGTGCACATGGCCGACACGTTGGGCACCAAGGCCGGCTTCGATCTCGTCTTCGTACGCGACGGCCGGCTCAAGATCGGCATCAATGAGTGGCCCGACAACACCAAGGCCGTCAGCTCTCCGGGCATAATTGCCGTCGATGAAAAGGCGCGCCGGGACAACTGGCGTTTCATCGCGGTGAGCTACGATTCCACGGCCCAGCGCGACCACGTGAGGTTTTACGTCGGCTCGGCCGACCGCGCAGCATCGCTGGATAAGGCCGTTTCGTACGACCAGGGTCCACTGCGGGCCGGGGCAGGCGTTCTGACCGTGGGACATTTCAACCCGCCCACGCGTCGCAATCACGGAGAGCGCATGTTCCGCGGTCTGATCGACGAAGTCAGGATCTGCGGCAGCAAGACCGATGGCGCCGGTGCGCTATCTCTCGAAGAGATTAGAACGATACAAAAGGGCGGTAAGTGACATTCGCTGAAACCAGCACCGCGCAGAGGCGGTGACAGCAGGAGGCAGTATTGGAACTCGTTCGCAAGCTACGACAGCGGCAGGCCGAGGGCAACCCCATTTCAGTGGGGCTGATCGGCTGTGGCCAGATGGGCTCGGGGCTGGCCCATACGATCAACAACATTGCGGGGATGGCGGTGCGCGCCATCGCGGACGTCGAGCCCGCTCGGGGCGTCACGACCTTTCTGGACATGGGCGTTCCAGGCGAGCGCATCCGCACCGCCGGGAGCCTCGGCGAGATTCAGGATGCGCTGGCCGCCGGTCAGGTGGTCGTTGCGTCGAACGCCGAGTGGCTCACGCAGGCCCCCGGCGTCGAGGCCAACGTGGAGGCGACCGGCGTGCCGGACGTGGGCGCGTATCTGGCGGTCCGCTCGATCGAGAACCGCAAGCCGATCATCATGCTCAACGTCGAGACGGACATTACCGTCGGTGCGTATCTCAGCCGGCGGGCCCGTCGGGAAGGCACGCTCTACACCGTGGCCTCCGGCGACGAACCGGGCGTATGCAAGATGCTCCACGAACAGGCGGTCTTGATGGGCTTTGAGGTCGTTTGCCTGGGCAAGTGCAAGAACAATCCCATCGATCCTGCGACGACGCCGCAGCGGTGCGAGGCCGAGGCGCGGTCGAAGGACATGAATCCCAAGATTCTGGCCTCGTTCATCGACGGCACCAAGACGATGGTGGAGATGGCGGCGGTTTCCAACGCGACGGGGCTGCTGCCGGACGTGCCGGGCATGCACGGTGCCAGGGTCGAGGTCGATGAGCTGACGCGCGTCTTTGTGCCCCAGGAGGCCGGGGGCATCTTCACGCATCGCGGCACGGTCGAATATTCGACCGGGAGTTTCGCGCCGGGCGTCTTTGCGATTGTCTACACGGACGACGCCCGCATCCGCAAGGATATGAAGTTTATCACCCGGGCCGATGGGCCGTACTATCTGCACTACCGGCCCTACCATCTGTGCGATTTGGAGACGCCGCAGTCCATCGCCGAGGCGGTCCTGCTCGACGAGGTCACCGTCGCCGCCGAGACCATGCACTCCGAGGTCGTGGCCGTGGCGAAACGCGACCTCCAGACGGGCACCAAAATAGAAGGCATCGGCAGCCCCGACATCTACGGACGCATCTACGTGTACCGGGAGGCCAGGAACCTCAAGGCCGTTCCGCTCGGCATCGCCGCCGGCGGGGCCACGAAGTGCGAGATTACGAAAGGCCAGGTCCTTTCCGAGGCCAACTTCGCTGCGGATGATACGACGTTCATCTACAAGCTGCGGGCGCAGCAGGATGAAATGCTCGCACGGGAGGAACCGGCCTCGTGACGACGATGAAAGCCATCATGGTGCGGGCGCCGATGGACTTTGGCCTGGAGGAGGTGCCGGTGCCCGAGTGTCCCGCCGGGGGACTGCTGCTGCAAGTCCGCGCCTGCGGCCTGTGCGGGTCCGACCTGCGCACGCTGCGCAGCGGGCATCGCAAGGTGACGCTGCCCTGGATCATAGGCCATGAAATCAGCGGCGCGGTGGTCGAGACCGGCAGCCGGTACGAAGGCCTCTGGCGCGAAGGCGAACTGCTCTCGGTGGCGCCGCTGGTCTACTGTGGACAGTGTGACTTCTGTCACGCGGAGCAATACGAATTGTGCGAGGGCTATCGGGAGATCGCCCAGGCTTGGCCGGGCGGGTTTGCCGAGTACGTCGTCATCCCGGCCGAAGCGATCCAGCGCGGCACGATTCGCGCGGTGCCGACGGGGCTGGACCTGGAGTTGGCCGCCATCGCCGAGCCCGTTTCCTCGTGCGTTCACGCGCAGGAAAAGGGCGGCGTCGGGCCTGGTGACACGGTGGTCGTCATGGGAACGGGTCCCGTCGGCTGCATCCACATCGCGCTGGCTCGGGCCCGCGGCGCCGCTGCCGTTATCGCCGTGGACGTCAACGAGCATCGGCTCGCGCACGCAGCGAAGTTTAAGCCGGACGGCGCCGTCGATTCCAGCCGCTGCGATCTGGCCGCCGAAATTCGCAGACTCACCGGCGGCCGCGGCGCCGAGGTCGTTATCACCGCCAACCCCGCGCCGCAAGCCCAGGTTCAGGCCGTGGAAATCGCGCGCAAGGGCGGACGCATCCTGCTCTTCGGCGGGTTGCCGAAAACCGACAGCCGGCCGGGCATCGACATGAATCTCGTCCACTACAACGCCCTGCACCTGATAGGGACAACGATTTTCGCACCGCGCCATCATCGGCAGGCCCTCGAATTGCTCGCCGGTGGGCGCATCGATGGAAAATCACTGATTACGCATCGAGGCGGCCTGGAGGACTTCGCCGCCGTCGCCGCCGCCGCACTGGCAGGGAAGGTCTGCAAGGCGGTCATTCAGCCATAGAGGGACGTCGCTTATGAACGAAGAAAGCCGCCGGGCTCCGTTTCCGATTGATAACATTGCCCAGATTTGCGTCATCGTGCCCGACCTCGACCGCGCGGTAGAGAACTACTGGAAGGTGTTCGGGATCGGTCCCTGGAAGTTCTACACCTACGGCAAGCCCCTGGTCAAACGGATGACGCGGCGGGGCGAGCCCTGCGAGTACAAGATGCGAGTCGCGCTGGCCAACGTTGGCGCGATGCGGATCGAGCTGATCGAGCCGCTGGAGGGCGATACGGTCTACCGCGAATTTGTCGAAAAGCACGGCTACGGAGTTCATCACGTGGGCGTCCTGATCGAGAATATGGACGAGGCGCTGGCCCGGGCCGGCAAAGCGGAACTGGAGATGACACAGGACGGCGCCGGCTTCGGGCCCGACGACGACGGACATTACGCCTACCTCGATACCGAGGCCCTCATCGGGACCACCGTCGAGCTGATCGAACGGCCCAAACGCAGAAGCCCGCCGGAGAAGACCTACCCCCCCGAGCAGTAACCACCGCCGAGAATGGCTCCGCCCTGGTCATGTCCAGCGAAAGCGCGTGAAGGGGCAGGCCCCCCGTGCCTGCCCGGAGGCCGAAGAATTCATAAATCTTCGTATGACAGACCGATTCTTAGGATATAATGGAGCGGCGTCCGCTTTGGTGGCGGGTGCCGCACCGCCTGCGAGGAGGTCCGTTCGGACCGCGATACTCAGGGTGGAGGCAATACGGAAGACTCGACAAGCGTCAGTATGGAGTGGTGATGATGATAATCTTCGGACTGCAAAAGGCTGGTTTGTCACTTCGAGGTCGTATGCGTCCGGCATAGGAGCACTGTAGCGGAGAGCAATTCGATTGCTTCTTAGGGAACGGGATGCGTTTATGAAATCTGTCCGTAGTCACGGGGTGCAGGTAACGGGCTCGGCCATGGCCTTGTTCCTGGTATTGGTTGTTTCCGGCTCTCTGTACGCCCAGTCAGACACCGCCGAACCATTCGAGAGCGTCAAGAAATATGGGGGGGCGAGCCGGAATCGCATTGACGCGCTGGTGACCGAGTCGTTGCGGCGGCGGGACGTGCAGCCCGCGAACCTCTGCTCCGACGCCGTCTTCGTCCGGCGGGTCTACCTGGATGTGATCGGCACGCTGCCCGAGCCGCAGGACGTGCGTAAGTTCCTGCAAAGTCGCGTTCCGCGCAAGCGCGCCGTGCTGATCGACACGCTGTTGGGGCGCGAGGAATTCGCCGATTACTGGTCGTTGAAATGGTGCGACGTGTTGCGGGTCAAGGCGGAGTTCCCCATCAATCTGTGGCCCAACGCGGTGCAGGCCTATCATCGCTGGATTCACGATGCGCTGGCGAAGAATATGCGGTACGACGAATTCGCCCGGGCGTTGCTGACCTCCAGTGGCAGCAACTTTCGCGTAGCGCCGGTCAATTTCTACCGCGCGGTCCAGGGCCAGGAGCCTTCGGCGCTGGCCGGCGCGGTGGCCCTGACGTTCATGGGAGTGCGCCTGGAGAGCTGGCCGCAGCCGCGCCGCGAGGGCATGGAAGCGTTCTTCTCACGCGTGGCGTTCAAGAAGACCGCCGAATGGAAAGAGGAGATCGTCTACCCCGACCCGACGGCGAGCGGGCCCTTGCAGGCGGTCTTTCCCGACGGTGTCGCCATCGAGGTCCCGGCCGGGCAGGACCCGCGCGCGGTCTTTGCCGATTGGCTGATCACGGCGGAGAACCCGTGGTTCGCCCGCAACATCGTCAATCGTATCTGGTCCTGGCTGCTGAGCCGGGGCATCATCCACGAGCCCGACGACATCCGCTCCGACAATCCGCCCGTGCACCCCGACGTTCTGACCTATCTTCAAAAGGAGCTGGTCAAGGCTGACTACGACCTCAGGCACATCTATCGCCTGATCCTGAACTCGCGCACCTATCAACAATCCTCGATCCCGCGCAGCAACGATCCTAATGCCGAAGCCTTGTTTGCGTGCTATCCCGTGCGCCGGCTCGAAGCGGAGGTCCTCATCGATGCGCTGTGCTGGATCTCGGGCACGCGCGAAAGCTACTCCAGCCCGATCCCCGAGCCGTTCACGTTCATTCCGGAAGAGCATCGCTCCATCGAGTTAGCCGACGGAAGCATCACCAGCCAGTTCCTGGAGATGTTCGGACGGCCCTCGCGCGACACGGGCCTCGAATCGGAGCGCAACAATCAACCCACGGACGCCCAGCGGCTGCACCTGCTCAATTCGAGCCAGGTGCAAACCAAGATCGAGAGCAGCCGCCGGCTCAACGGCCTGATCCGGACCGCCAAGGGCAGCCGACGCGTGCTGATCAACCTGATCTATCTGAACGTTCTGTCGCGGTATCCGACGCCGCAGGAGTTAACTGTGGCGGCGGCCTACTTTCAAACCAAAGGAATGAACATCAGACAAGCCACGGCCGATCTGGCCTGGGCCTTGATCAATACGAAGGAGTTTCTGTATCGGCATTGACCCGGTCCGCCTTCGGCGGATCGTCCCGTACTGAGGGAGGAAACTGACAGATGAGCAAGCCACGAACACGAGACTTGATGTCGCGCCGCGAGGCGCTGAAACGGGGACTCCTCGGCACGGCCGGATTAGCCCTGGTCGATCCGCTGGCGCGCCGCGTGCAGGCGGCGCCGGCCAAGGGCAAGGCCAGGTCGGTGATACAGATCTGGATGTGGGGTGGCCCGTCCCATCTGGACACGTTCGATCCCAAGCCCAACGCGGGGCCGGACTATTGCGGCCCCTTCGACAAGGCGATCCCCACCAACGTCGCCGGCATCCAGGTCAGCGCCCAACTGCCGCTGCTGGCCAAGCAGGCCGAAAAGTACGCCATCATCCGCAGCATGACGCACGGCATCAACGCGCACGAGACCGCCTCCTACATCGTGCAGACCGGGCGTGAGCCGGGCCGGCTGGTCTTTCCCTGCGTCGGCGCCGTCGTGTCGCTGTTCAAAGGATACGACCAGGGGTATAAAGGGCTGGTCCCGCCGTACATCGTCCTGACCCAGCCGCAGGGCCGCTTCTCCGAGGCCGGTTTCCTGGGCCCGCGCTACAAGCCGTTCGCCACCGGCGGCGATCCCGCGCGCACGCCCTTTGCCGTGGAAGGGATCGTGGCCAAAGGCATCTCCGACGAGCGCCAGCAGAGCCGGCGCGAGCTGATGCACGCCCTCGATTCGCTGGGCAAGGCCATGCCGGACAACCCGCACTTTGAGAAGCTCGACCAGTGCGAGACCAGCGCCTACGACCTGATGTTCGGCGACGCCCGCAAGCTGTTCGACCTGACGGCGGAGAAGGACGATCTGCGTGACCGCTACGGCCGCAACACGTTCGGCCAGTCCTGCCTGGTCGCGCGCCGGCTCGTCGAGCACGGTGTGCCCTATGTCACCATCAACTACAAGGGATGGGACACGCACAAGCAGCACTTCGAGACCATGCGCCGCAAGCTGCCCGAGATGGACGCCGGCATGGCGACGCTGTTGCAGGACCTCTCCGAGAGAGGCCTGCTCGACAGCACGATCGTGTGGTGGAGCGGAGAGTTCGGACGAGGCCCGAAGGTCCAGTGGGAACCGCCCTGGAACGGGGGCCGCTCGCATTACGGCAAGTGCTTCTCGGCCGTGGTCGCCGGCGGCGGCTTCAAAGGCGGCCGCGTCGTCGGAGCCTCCAGCGAAAAGGGAACCGATGTCGCCGAGCGACCTGTCTATCCGCCGGACCTGATCGGCAGCATGTACGAGCTGCTCGACATCGACCCCGACGGCCCCATGCCCAACCCTCGCGGCTTACAGGTCAAGGTAATGCCCCCGTCCGAAAAAGGCACCGGCCGCCTCACAGAAATCATGTAATCCAGATTAGGCGAATTGCGTGCGCCGTGTGTCATCCTGAACGCAGCGCAGCGGAGTGAAGGATCTGGTCCGCGAATGAAGACCGTCTCACGGTCGCACCCCAGCCCTGGTAGGGTGGGGCTCGCCCCACCTTCTTACTCGAATGGAAGAAACGCGCAGGCTTGATCGTGCAGATGGCCTTTTGGCCCTATGTGATCCATAAGAATACAGAGTGAGCCAGCCTTTCATGGGATTACGGGACTCTCATCTCAAGCCAATCGCCGCACTGTTAATTCTGCGATGTCGTCACAAATACCTCGCCTGGCGTCGCAGCGAAAATGGGCGGCACACCCAGCGTTTGGATGGACACGTCTTCCAGGACTCCCTCGCTGGCTCGGTCAAGAGCGATCGACCAGATCTCCGCCTGTGCGACCTTATCCCGTTCCAGGACGAATACGTGCGGCGCGGCGATGTTGTCTCCTTGATCGGCAACATGGCCGGAGGGGTCGCGAACAATGGCTTTAACGGTTTCGGCGGTGCCTTGTCCCTCGATCTGAAGGGCAAAGCGCCTCACGCCGGCCGGAATGGACAAGTACAACGTCCCCACGGGCCGAATGAGATTCACTCCTAACGGCCCGCCGAGGATTGCCACCGGCGCCGACCACCGAACGAGCCGGATCGTCGTCTTCGAGTCGCCTTGCCAATGTAACCGATGAGGGCCTGTCTTTCGCGGTGTTAGACGGTAGACGAGTTGCTTGTCTTCGATCCTGGGGGTGAGCTTGGTTGTTTCTCCGTTTGCGGTGGTCACGTTCATGAGACCTGTCGATGGCGTGTGGCGTCCCACCGGCTCCACTCTTGCCACCAACTCAATCGGGCGATCAGCTTCGCCCCAAACGAGCAAAGCAGCCTCTCCGCGAAGGCGAAAGGTCGTTCCTTCATCCGTACGAGAAACGTCAGTGACAGCCAAGCTTGCCTTCGTCCAGTCAAAGGCCATTCTCGGGATCCCGGCAACGAGCCCTTGCGTGGGGAACCACTTATGCAATTGTGCCGCATCCAGCGTGTAGAGATGCTCTCCCTTCGGCGACTCGACCGTAAGGGAGCCGGTCAGGTTCCGCAATCCGGTCATGGGAGAGGCGACCAGTGCCAGCGGTTGGCGAACCAACGTATCTCGGATGATGCAGTCGCCGATCTCAATGTTCCCGACGTCAAGATCAAGCCTTCGCGGAGCTTCAATCGTTATCGGTGCCAAGCCGGCGGGCTTTTCATCGCGGCGGATTACCTCGCAACGCACAAAACGCACCCGGCAGCCGTCGGCCTCGTTTCCCCGTACGTAGACGCCGCCAATCGCATCCGCTTCGAAGCGACAGCCCACATATTCGATCGTGCCGCGAACGGTGCGCTTGCCGTGGCGGTTGGCGACGCCCACATACGTCGAATAGCGGCGGCAGCTTTTGGAAGAGCAGTCCTGGAAGCGAATCGAAACGGGCGCGGACTGCTCGTTCAAGTGTCCGAGGTAGATGTGGTAGGCGTGACCGTCGTTGTTTTCACTGCGGCAGTTTTGCAGCACACAGTTCACCAGCCGCTCTTCGGAATGATTGGGCTCAAAGTCGATTCCCGCCTGGGGCGCCGTTCCCTGGGTATTGCGAAAGACGCAACCTTCGATCAGCAGGTTCTCCGCGGTGATCACGCTGATTCCCTGGCGGTTGTTCCCGTCACATACGACGTTTCGAATCGTCACGTTACGGTTCGTTTCACGATTCGACCCAGCGCCGAGATAGATGCCGTCACCACCGCTTTCCAGGATGGTGAGCCCTTCGATGGTTACGTTTTCACAGCCGCGGATCGACAAGGCGTGGCGCCACTCCGCCAATTCGTACGGCGGTTTGTGATAGTCGCTCTTGTGCATTCGGAACGTGGCGCCCGTCCCGCGAAGCGTGAGGTCCTTACGCCCTGCAGCTCGGAACAGGCAATCGCCTTTCCCGCGAAACTCGCCGCGTTTGGCTTTCACCACCGCGCCCGGCTCAAAGACGACTTCCTTGTTGCTTGGAAGCTCAATCGTCGTGACGACCCAAGGCTGCCCCATGTTTTCGACGATGATGCGTTCCGCGCAAGAGTCTATGGCAGCCTGCATGGATTCCGTTGCATCAGCCGGATCGAATCCCCACCAGGATGCCCGTGCCGTCTCGACCCGACCGGCTTCCACATCGGCGATGGCGCTGCTGTTTCGTGCCACTGCACCGGTTGCGGTTGTCTGCGGGATGGAAGAAACCGAGACAGCAAAAATCAGCGAAAGAGCCCTTGCGCAGTTTGGATAATACATGACGATCTCCTCACATCGGCCGATTCTGCCCATTTGAGTTGGAGCCACATTGCGGTTCACGCTTGAACCGTGCCCCATCATACCATCGTTAGAGGTCGGCAAGTGGCCGAAATTTACTGTGAAGCACTGGCCAAACAGTACAGCAGTGCTCAAGGCCTTGCAAGTAACAGTTTACTCTGACGGTAGCGAACGCGGCTTGGAGTTCGGAGTCTGTCTCTCCTGCCATTTGTTGTGGTGTGTGAGTGCGGAAGTAGTTGGAGATGTCTTGATCGCGGTGTCAATCTCTTGATCGCTGCGCGGCGGCCGGGTGACTGTCTGGGCAATCTTCGTTGGTTGGAGTTCGATTGCAGCACAGCGGGCCATCAATCCGGCCAATGCACGTTTCGTAGGGTTGGTTAGCGCTTTTTGCGGGTGCGGCGGCGTTTTCGTTGGGGTTTTTGTTTTT
>Ga0272442_10002548_pt1 | contig 26327 bp, 22 predicted proteins | sample SSMForm2O_FD_200262 | JGI IMG/M metagenome (GOLD analysis project Ga0272442, IMG submission 200262) | Marine sediment archaeal communities from Little Sippewissett salt marsh, Falmouth, MA, United States - SSM-Form-2O | ecosystem: Environmental > Aquatic > Marine > Wetlands > Sediment ... | reverse complement strand
TATAAGATCCGCGCCAAGACCATGCGTGGCTTCAAGAGCCCCAACAAAGCCCTGGCGCATCCCTACCTGGCGCAGTTCCTCCGGGGTGCCGATGGCCTCTGCGATCTCCGGCAGGTTATCTGAGTAGCACAGCTTCACGGGCCCAACACCAGCCAAATTCCACCACAATCCCTGGGACGATTACGGATGCAACCGCGCATTGCATCTGCTTGGGGGTTGACTGTATACTACGGGGGTGCCGAAACGGCAGTGACGGTGGGCTGAAGCCCACCCTACATCTGGTGTTTGTTTTGGTGTGTTGCGAGCAAGGTTCGATGGGTTTGAAGATCGCGGTTCCACAAGCGGAGATTGAGGCGTTCTGTCGGCGGCATGGCATTCGACACCTGTCGCTTTTTGGGTCGGTCCTCAGGGACGATTTCGGTCCGGACAGCGACGTTGATGTCCTGGTGGATTTCGACAGGGGCGTCGATCTGGGGCTGTTGGAGATCGTTTCGATCGAGAACGAGCTTTCGGCGATTCTGGGACGGAAGGCCGATCTGGTCGATCGGGAGGAGGTGGAGCGGAGCGAGAACTACATACGGAGACGCCACATTCTGAGTACGGCGGAGACAGTCTATGTGGCGGGATGAAGCTTACGTCCTCGACATGCTGCTGGCTGCGAAGAAGGCGCTGGAGTTTGCGGAGGGGGTCGATTGGGAGCGGTTCAGACGCGACGAACTCGTTCAGAACGCGATCATGCGCCAGATTCAGATCATTGGGGAAGCTGCCCGGGGCGTGTCCCCTGAGTACCAGAGTGATCATGCCCAGGTACCGTGGCGGGACATCATTGGGATGCGGAATCGGCTTGTGCATGAGTATTTCCGAATTCTGCCCCGGCGGGTCTGGGATGTCGTCGAGAAGGACATCCCTGGACTGATCCAGATGCTGAAACCGCTTGTGCCGCCGGAGACAGAGACAGGGCGAACGACTGACGAAGACCCTCGGTGACCTATGGTGGCGATGAATCAGATTGAGGCGTTTGGGCGGCGGATCGGCCTGGAGTTCGGTGCGGAGAAGGTGATCCTATTCGGGTCGTACGCGCGAGGGGCACCGTCCACGGACTCCGACGTCGATCTTCTGGTCATCGGGCCCTTCAGCGGGCGCAGCGCCGCCCGCTCGGTGGAGATTCAGATGAGGCTGCGTCCGGCCTTTCCTGTCGATCTGCTCGTCCGAACACCTGAAAAGGTTCGGGAGCGCATCGCCATGGGTGATACGTTTATGGAAGAAATTGTGACGCAGGGGAGAGTCCTCTATGAAGCCGCTGATGACTGAGTGGGTGGCGGCGCGGCGGTTCTTGGAGTTGGCTGTCTGAACGGTGCGAGATTGATGAGGGGGGCAGCGGGTGATTTCTTTGGCGGTGGGGGCTGCAGCGGGTAACGGCGAGATGTGTCGTGCGCCTGGTATGAGAGGGGAGAGCTGTGGATTGACCTGTGCGAAGGGAGAATGTCATGGTTTGGCCGCGTCGGTTGGGGTTTGCTTGGCATTTGTGATTGCTCTGGGCGCGGTCCCGGCGGCGCGGGCGGGGAAAGCCCGCGATCCGGCTCCGCGAGGAGATCGAGGCGGACGAGGATTCTGCGGGGCCCGGCCCGGTCAGAGGGGGCTGACCGAGGTCCGTTGCTCGGGTGGACCGGGGGGAGCGGCACTTCGTTGGAAAAAGTGTGATACTTAACGGGAACTTCCGCGTCTATGTCAGAAGTAGGGCGATTATGCGCCGGCGCGGGGGGCGTCTAGTTGCTGGTCGCGATCCAGTGCGGAACGACGAACTGATCTTTTTGAAGGGAGGTTGTCATGACCGGGTTGCGTAGGAAATCATCTGTGTGTTTGATGCTTGTGCTGGCAGTGAGTGTGGCTCCGGCGGTTGTGGCGGCCGATTCGGCGGTGGAGGAGCTGACGAAGGTGATGCCCGAGGACGTTCTGTACTTCGTGGCGACCAGCGGCGGTGCGGCGATCGAGGGGGATTTCGATCAGAGCGTTCTGGGCAAGCTGTGGAACGACCCGGGGGTGCAGAGCTTTGCGACGTCGCTCAAGACGGAACTGATGAACGTGGTGCAGAAGGAGGACGGCGAGGAGGCCTCGCAGATGATCGCGATGGTTCTGGGGTACGCCAAGTTGGTGCTGGATCGGCCTGTGATCACCGGCATCACGGAGGTGGACGTCGAGGAGGGGCCGCCGGTGTGCGCTTTTGTGATCGTCAAGGCCGGCGAGAAGAAGGCGGATCTGGCGGCTGCCCTGGATAAGGTTGAGACGATGATTGGCGAGGAGGAGGCAATTAGCGAGGTCAAGGTCGGCACGGTGACGATGCACGGCCTGGCGGATAACGACGAGGTTCCGCTCTATTGGGGTTGGGTTGGCGACCATCTGGTTCTTGCGATCAATGACGCGGACGGCAAGGCCGTGGCGCGTCTGGTCACGCCGCGGGCGACGGCGACGAGCCATCTGAAGAAGGTTGCCGGCCATGGCGATTTGATGGCGGTGTACTACGATGTCCAGGAGGCTCTGGGCTTGGTCCGGACGCTAGTGGCGTCCGAAGAGGGGCCGGAGGGGGTGGCGCTGCTGGACGCGTTCATTGAGGAACTCGGCGTCAGCAAGGTTGGCAAGGCGGTGGCCCGAGTGGGCTTTTCCGGGGGCAATCTGGTGAGCGGTTCGTTCGTCGAGGCGCCGGCGCCGCGGACCGGACTGCTGGCGGCCTTCAAGCCCGTGGATACGTCGGTGTTCGGGATGGTTGACGGGCGGGTGGTGTCGGCGACGGCTGTGAACGTCGACCTGGCGGTCATCTTCGATTCGGTCATGCGTGCGGTCAAGAAGGCTTCGCCTGACGAGGGGTATCCTGAGATACAGGAGGGGCTGGCCGAGGTGGAAGCCGAGTTGGGGTTTAGCGTTCGCGACGGCCTACTCACGAGCTTGGGTGGTCCGGCCGTGTTCTACTCATTGCCGGCCGGGCAGATGGTCGAGGCGCCGATGGGAGGCGTCGTGGCCATGATCAAGCTGAACGACGCGGCCATGTTCGAGAAGGTCATGAGCCAGATCGGCGCCGTGGTGGCCAAAGAGGCCGGGGACATGCTTCAGATCGGTTCGCAGACCGGGGCCGATGGCGAGACGATCCACGTCTGGACGAGCCCGCCTCTGGCCATGGCGCAAGTGATGCCGACGTGGGCGGTGGCGAAGGACCGTGTGGTCATCGGCTCGAACACGGCGCTGTGCAAGATGGGCTTGACGCAGCTTGCGGGGGGCGGCACGGATACGCCGTCGCTGCTGCAAACGGACAAGTTCAAGCAGGCGGCGGGGAATCTGCCTGAGGGTATTGTGAGCATTACCTATACGGATGCCGGGGTCATGTTCAATCAGATGCTGATGCAGATTCAGCAGTTCTGGCCGATGGCGACGATGTTTGCTGGGCAGGCGGGCATCCAGCTGCCGGCGATGCTGCCGGCTGTGGGGCATATCGCCGGGCAGATGGAGCCGTCGATTGAGTACAGCTACGTCGGTCCGGACGGGTTTTACTCGCACTATGCGGGTTCGGGATTCGAGATGAGCCTGCGTGGGGTCGCCGGTGGGGCGGTGGCGGCGGGGATCGCGATGCCGGCCCTGGCCCGGGGGCGGCAGCAGGCTCGCAGAGTGGCCTCAGCGACGAATCTGAAGGGAATCGGCATGGCGTGCGCGGCCTATGCCAACGATCACGACGACAAGCTGCCGCCAAACCTCGAGGCGCTCATCGATGCAGCCGCACTTGATTCGCGGTTTCTCAAATCGCCGCACACGCCCAAGGACTTCGACGGGCCCAGCTATGTCTACATCCCGGGGCAGACGCTTTCCATGAACCCGGGCAATTTCGTGGCTTACGAGAATCCGGCGTTCTGCGCGGAGGGCGTCAACGTTTTGCACCTGGATGGCCATGTGGAATTCATGAGGCCCGGCATGTTCCGGGAGGAACTGAAGGGGACGTACGAGCGTCTGGGCCAGGAGATGCCGGAGGTCAAGTTCATGAACGATTGACGGCTGCGATGTCGTGGTTTTCAGCCGGGGCGCCGTCGGTGGACGTGCGCCCCGGTTTTCGTATGACCCGGCGGATCGCGGAGGCGTCAGAGTTTGTTGTGGATCTTCATGTTGACGATTCTCCCTGGCGTTACCTCTTTGCCTTCGGCCTTGAGCTTCTCGATCGCAGTCTCGACGTGCTTGCCTTTGACGCCGTGAATGCGGAAGGCGACGAGCTCGCGGAGGGAGATGTCCTTGAGGCCAGCGGCGCGGATCTCCTGGATGTACTTCGGTGAGACGCCGTGGATCCTCATCTCGACGAGACGCGATTCAGAGGCGTCACGATAGCCCAGCTCTCTGACCTGTTTGATGAAGTCGACGGTTAGGCCGTGGATGCGGAACTCGATGAGTTTGCTGGTGGAGATGTTGGTGTATCCCAGGTCGCGAACGCCCTTTACGAATTCGGGACGCACGCCGTGGATCTTGAACTCGCGCAGCCTGGATACGGGGATGTCCGGGTAGCCTGCGCTGCGTATCTGCTCGGCGAATTCGGGGGTGACGCCGTGGATCTTCAGCGAGATCAATTCGCTCGGGGAGACGTCCTGGGCCCCGAGCTTGCGCATGGCGGCGGCGTATTCGGGGGTGATGCCGTGGATGCGGAAGCTCAGAAGCTTGGACAGGGAGATGTCTTTGTATCCCAGGGCGTGGATGTCCTTGATGTAGTCGATCGTGACCTTGTGGATGGCGAAGGCGACGAGCTTGTCGATGGGGATGTCGGAGTAGCCGAGGGTGCCGAGGTCGGTGATGAACTGACGGCTGACGTCGCCCAGGAAGAGGCTCAGCCTCTTCTTGTCTTCGAGCTTCTCGTAGCCCCGGGCGGCGAGGAAGGCGTGGAACTTCTCGTTCGGGTCAAAGACGAAATCGCCTAAGCCTCTGACGTCGGACATCTTGCCGTGGAACGTCATCGTGCCGGCGTCGCGGATCAGCTTGAAATCGTGCTCCTGGTCCATCCTCAGGCCGGTGAGTTGACCCTTCTTGATAGAGACGGTCGTGTTCCACTGTCCTTTCGATTCGTCGTCTTCGAACATTACCAGCATCATGCGGATGCTGTCCTGCTTGGCTCTGGCTATCCATGCTCCTTCCAGCGCAGCAGCCGAGGCAACGGCGGTGTTGAGGATCGTCATGGCCAGCAGTGCTAACGATACGTTCTTGCTCAGTTTCTTCATGGCACTATCTCCCAGCGGATACCATCAACTTCGGGCTACTACAATATCACGCGTGACAAGGCGGATCGCTCTGTCGGTGTGCACTAGGTAGAACTGCGTTCGTCGGGAATGGTTACAGCGGTCGCAGCGTTTTCGTCATTTTCGGCGCGTCGGACGCGCACGTGGCCGTAGAAACTGCGGAGCCGCATTTCCGGTCCGCCGCCGTTTATTCGGGTGTACGTCCAGGGTGCCAGACCGGCTCCATTTGCGGGGGAGGTCTCAGCCTCCGGCGCCGAGGCGAAGTCGTTTCGGATACGGCCGTGGTCGGCTCTTGTCTTGACGAGGGCTCTCGCATCAGTAGGAAAGGTGATGTCGAGGTTGCCTTCGAGGGAGGTGAACGCCATGGGTATGCCCGGGGTGAGGCTGGTGAACTGGGCGATGATGTTGCCGTCGACGGTGTCGAGGAGGGCCGAGCCGGCGACGTCGATCAGGTGGATGTCGCCGTTAAGATTGCTCACCTCGATTTCGCCGGATAGATGCTGGACGCGGATGGTCCCGCTGTCGTCGTTTTTCAGTCGCACGGAGAAGTGCCGGGGGACCAGGATGTCCAGGTCGATCGTTCGATGGCGGGGGCTGACGCTCAGGACGATATGGTTGTCCTTCTCCACGGCTCCGAGATCGATGGGCTGTGGCGTTTCCTCCGATGCGTATCGGGGGGAGGCCTTGACGACGAGTGAGGTGCCGTCATAGCCGGTGATGTTGAGAGAGCCTTTGTGGTGATGGACGATCAAGACGCCGGGCTCGTCCGGGCGGGACAGAGGCACCGTGATCTGTTCGGCACGCTCGCTCTGGGCCAGAAGCGACAGGGTCATTACGGCTGAGATTATGGCAATGGCTGCTTTCATGGTTTCACCTCATGCATTACATCAGCCTTTCCAGGCCGCTGGCGATCCGGGCTCTGACGGCGTCGTTGAGGTCCGGCCTTTCCAGGAGTCCTCTGAACTGGCTGATCGATGCGCGTTCGTCCAGGGAGAGAAGGACGTCGGTCAGGGCCATTTGCACCAGTGGGGATTCCTGCCGGCCCAGCGAATGGACGAGGCCTTGTCTTACCGTGGCGCGATCGGCCTGCATCGCGAGCGTCTCCAGGGCGACCAGGCGCACGTTGACGTTCGGATCGTCTCCCAGCATGTTGAGGAGTATGGCGACCATCCCCTCGTCGACCGATCCGCAGGTCCTGATCTGGTTGATGGTCCGGATGCGCTGGGTGGGGGAGGATTGACCGAGCATGGCATAGGCCATCATGCCCTTCATCTCGCGGATCTCAGCGGTCACGTCGTCGAGACGCCGGTCGTAGTGGGCGTCCGGGGCGGACCAGAAGCCCAGCGACCAGCCTGCGCCCAGAAGAACGAGAGCGCCGGCGACCCTGGCAATAAGCCTGCGATCGCACCGGTTGCGCAGCCAGGCGAGCAGGCTGTCGAGGCGGCGCTGTCGGGCTGTGGCCTGGCGTTTGTGTTCTTCGAGCATCCGGTAGAAGTTCTCGGTCATCGCGGCGCTGGGGGCCGGGACAGGGACGTCGTCGAGACGGGCGTAGGCTTCCCTTAGCTCGTCGAGTTCTTCGAGCGTGTAGCCGTGCTCTGTCAGCAGGGTTTGGAGTTCCTTTTCGCGGTCGGAGGAGAGATCACCGCCTATGTACTCCAATAGTATTTCTTTGACGTCGCTGTCGTTCATCGTACGTCACCTTTCCAGTTCTGCGTACACTTGCTTGAGGCTCGTGATGGCGCGGAAGACGCGGACCCGGGCGGCTCCGACGGAGCAGCCCAGGATCTCGGCGATCTGGCGGCACTTGAGTCCCTGGTAGCGGCTCAGCACGAGTATTTCTCTCTGATCGGTACTCAATTGAGACAGGGCCTCCTCGGCCACGCGCAGCCGCTCGTCTTTCAACAGCCGTCCCTCGGGCGTTTCGCAATCCTGCGGCGGGGCCCCGGGGAGGTTGGCCACGTTGCGGCCGGTGCCGTGTTTCTTGAAGTGGTCGGCACACACATTGTGCGCGATGTGGTACATCCAGGTGGCAAACGATCCGTTGCCCGAGAACTGGGCTCTGTACTTGAGAATCCTCAGGAACACGTTCTGGACTAGGTCCTCGCTGATCTCGGCGCTGCCGGTGCTGCGGTAGAAGTAGCCGAAGAGGGCGGCCTTGTGGCGTTCGAAGAGCAGGCCGAGCTTGTCGACGTCGCCCGACCGCACCTTGAGCATGAGGGAATTGTCTGAGCCTGATTCCATCTGTCCCAATATACCACCGGGCCCTTCGCAAGGACGACGAAAAGAGCTTGGGCTCCACTTTGAGCCTGTACTTACCCACAGATGAAACCTCGATTGCGGCGCATCGTTACAGAGAATCTCGTCGGCCGGGTCGGCCGGTGGCGGCCGGAGGGGATTTTCGGGGGGCATAATCCGTTGAAGTGGCGGGGTCTTGTGCCTATAATCGGCGTTTTCGAACTTGTCGTGTTTGAGGGTATCGCTATGGCGAAGAAAAAGCAGGCGAAGAAGGTCGTGCTGGCGTACAGCGGGGGTCTGGATACGAGCGTGATCCTGCCCTGGCTGAAGGAGACGTACGGCTATGAAGTGATCGCGTTCGCGGCCGAGCTGGGGCAGGGCGACGAGCTGGCGGGGATCAAGAAGAAGGCGCTGGCCAGCGGGGCGGTCAAGTGCGTCGTCAAGGACCTGCGGCGCGAGTTCGTGGATGACTACGTCTGGCCCATGCTCAAGTCCGGGGCCATCTATGAGAATGGCTATCTGCTGGGCACGAGTATCGCGCGTCCGTTGATCGCCAAGCATCAGGTGGATGTGGCGCATGCCGAGAAGGCGGTCGGCGTGGCACACGGGGCGACGGGCAAGGGCAACGATCAGGTCCGTTTCGAGCTGACCTTCATGTCGCTGGACCCGACGCTGGAGATCATCGCGCCGTGGAAAGACCCGAAGTTCAAGCTGACGTCGCGTGAGGCGGCGGTCGATTATGCCAAGAAGCACAAGATCCCCATCGAGCAGAGTAAGAAGAAAATCTACTCGCGCGACCGGAACCTGTGGCACATCAGCCACGAGGGGGCGGACCTGGAAGACCCGGCCAACGAGCCTAAGGACGATTTATTCGTGATGTCGGCTCCGGTCTCGAAGGCGCCCAGCAAGCCGGACTACGTGACGATCGGGTTTCACGAAGGGGTCCCGGTGAAGCTGGACGGGCGGCTGACCAGCGGCGTCAAGATGATCGAGAGGTTGAACGGGATCGGGGGCAAGCACGCGGTTGGGCAGGTGGATCTGGTGGAGAACCGGCTGGTGGGGATGAAGTCGCGGGGCGTGTACGAGACGCCGGGCGGGACGATTCTGACGACGGCTCACGCGGCGTTGGAGGCGCTGGTGCTCGACCGGGAGACGATGCACTACAAGCAGCAGGTGGCCTTGAAGTACGCTGAGCTGGTCTACTACGGCCAATGGTTCAGCCCGCTGCGAGAGGCGATGGACGCCTTTGTTGACGTGACGCAGCGTAATGTCACGGGCGACGTGCGGCTCAAGCTGTTCAAGGGACGCTGCACGCTGGCGGGGACGAAGAGCGCCAACAGCCTGTATCAGGCGGACCTGGCGAGCTTCAAGATGGGCGCCGAGTACGACCCGACGGACGCCGACGGGTTCATTCGCCTGTTCGGGCTGCCGATGAAGGTGGTCGGGGCGGTGCGTCGCAAGGGGCAAAAAGGCGCGAAGTGACCGGTGCGCAGGGCGCAGCGCGCATCCTACGAGGCGGCGCGGACACGGGAGGCAATGTGACAGCACAGGAATGGATTTGGTGTGCATACATTTTCTCGCTTGGCTGCTGCATCGGCAGCTTCCTCAACGTCGTGATCTATCGGCTGCCTCGTGAGAAGTCTCTGATCAAGCCCGGCTCGACCTGTCCGGGGTGCGGGAAACCCATTCGGTTCTACGACAACATCCCGCTTGTCTCGTGGATTGTGCTGGGGGCGAAGTGTCGCCGGTGTAAGACGCGGATTTCGGCGCGGTACGTCATCGTCGAGCTGCTCACCGGCCTGGCGTTTCTGGGGCTGTATCTTCTCTATTTTCACACCGACGTGCGGCCGGAGATGCAGGTGAGAGGCGGCTGGTTTGTCTATCTTATCCATCTTGTCTTGCTGGCGGCTTTCATTGCGGGCTCGGCGATCGACCTGGAGCTGTGGATCATTCCGCTGTCGATCTGCTGGCTGGTAACGGCGGCCGGTTTGGTGGGCTCAGCGGCGGGCGGCTACGTCGTCGCGCCCCCGGCCGAGGGGGCTTATCGTCTGCTGCCCAGTGCCTCGCCGGCTACGGGGGCGATTGGGTTGGGTTCGGCGGTGGGACTGGCGATTGCCATGGCGCTGCTGAAACTGGGGCTGATCAAGCGGAGCTATGAATCGCCCGCGGAGGGAGGCTCCGAGGGTAGCGCGTCGACTGAGCAGGGGGATGCGAAGAAGAGCGAGCCGCCTTTCGGGGACGAGCCCTGGTTCAACCACCGGCTCGAAGCGTTTCGCGAGATCGTGTTCCTGGCTCCCATCATTGCTTGTGCCGTGGTGGCTCATGCGATTCTGACGCGGCCTGGGGCGGTCGCGACATGGTGGACGGGGCTGTTCGGCGTCCCGGCCGTGGCGGGCTTCCTTGGCAGTCTGTTTGGCTATTTCGTCGGCTGCGCGGTGATCTGGGCGACGCGCATCTTCGGGACACTGGGGTTTGGCAAGGAGGCGATGGGTCTGGGTGACGTGCATCTGATGGGGGCGGCCGGGGCGGTGATCGGTCCGGTGACGGTGGTCGTGGCGTTCTTCGTCGCGCCGTTTTTTGGATTGGGCTGGGCGCTCTTCCAAATGTTTTTCAAAAAAATTCGCCAGATACCCTATGGTCCGTTCTTGTCTTTAGCTGTCTTGACTGTTATGATCTTCCACGATTGGATACTGAACCGTTTTGCCCTCGTCTTCATGGGCACTTTTGCGTTCACCGCATTGCAGGGAGGTTGAGCATGCACGTCGCCAGAGCCAAGGCCATCGTTCCGTTGATCTGTGTTGTTACGCTGTCTTTGTTGTCCGGCTGCACGGACTACAAGAAGAAGTATGACTATCTGAGCGTCGAACACGAGAATCTCAAGGGCCGGTTCGCGAACATGCAGGGTGACCGGCAACGTCTCGCCGACCGCGTTTCGCAGGACCAGGAGACGATCGACGAGCTGCGGCGGCAGATCGACGAGCTGAATCGGACGCCGGCCGACGCGACGGGTTTCGGCGAGGGCTATGATGTCGCTTTCGACCCGGCGGCCGGGACGATTACGGTGACCCTGCAAAACACCATTCTCTTTGCCTCGGGCAAGGCCTCTCTCAAGAGCGCCACGAGCGCCGAGCTGGACCACATTCTGTCGGTGCTGAAGCAGAAGTATGCGGGCAAGGAAATCGACGTGGTTGGCCATACGGACACGGACCCGATTCGCAAGTCGGCCTGGAAGGACAACTGGGAGCTATCGGCCCAGCGGGCGCTGTCGGTGACGCGGTATCTGATCGAGCACGGGATTCCCGACGACCAGGTGCAGGCCTCCGGTTGCGGCCCGGCCCGCCCGGTGGCGCCGAACACGTCGAGCTCGGGCAAGTCGAAGAACCGGCGCGTCGAGATCGTCGTCCACATGCGATAGATCGTGGTGCCGGTGGGAACGGATGCCCGCCGGTGTCTTACCCCCTGGCGTCCGGGATCATTCCTGCGGTTTTACCGTGATGCGGAACTCGTGCGCCTGCGGATCGAAGCGGATGCTCTCGACGGTTCCTGAAACCGGACAGACGACATCTCTCTCGCCTGATTGACTGCCAAGTCGTTGCCCCTGGCGGACCTGGGTGCCTGCCTTGAGTCCAGTGCCTGACGTGGCGTCGATCCTGATGATGACTGGGCGGGCGGTCATTCGACTCGCTGCGGCCATGGTCTGATTCCCAGCAACTGCGCCAGCCGCGCGGCGATTTCGGTGTTGTCGTAGACGCCGGCGAAGCGCTCGGCGCTGGGGCCCAGGGCGTAGATGGGCACGGGCGAGGCGGTGTGTCCGTCGGAGGACCAGGCCGGCTCGACATCGGTGCCCGAGGCGGTCTTGTCGCGGATCGTCAGGCCGCCTGTCTCATGGTCGGCGGTGACCAGCACCAGCGTGCGGCCATCGCGCAGGGCAAAATCGACGGCCGCCTTGACGGCCTGGTCGAAGAGCAGGGTCTGCCTTACGCAGCTATCGGCGTCGTTGTTGTGGCAGGCCCAGTCGATCTGGCTGCCTTCGACCATGAGGAAGAAGCCGCTGCGCCGGCCGGAGGCGGGCTGCTCGGCGTTTCGCAGGGCGCCGATGGCTTTCCTGGTCAGCAGGGCCAGCGGGGGCTCCGGCGCGAGGGTGGTCAGCGCCTCGACCTGGAAGAGACCCAGCAGATAAGGCGCGCGCACGGCGCGCAGCTCGGCGGCGGTCTCGACGTACGCGTACCCGGCCTCGCGGGCCTCGGCGATCAGGTCGCGATTGTCCTTGCGGCTGCTGTCGGGGTCCGACTTGGGCAGGAAGAACTCGCGGCCGCCTCCGAGCAGGACATTGACGCGATTGGCGAGCAACTGCTCGGCGATGGCGATCTGCATCCTGCGGTGCTTAACGTGGGCGGCGAAGGAGGCGGGTGTGGCGTGGGTGATGGCGCTGGTGGCGACCAGTCCTGTGGCCATGCCTTTGGCCTTGGCGGCCTCGAGGATGGTCCACTGGCGCTTGCCGTCCGGGGTCAGGCCGAGCATGCCGTTGTTGGTCTTGATACTGGTGGCGATGGCGGTTCCGGCCGCGGCCGAGTCGGTGACGAAGCGGTTGGCCGAATGGGTGCGGACCAGGCCGCTGACGGGCAGACGCTCCATGTGCAGCTTGCCGTCGGGGCCCATCGCTCGCAGGCGGGCGAGAGACACCTGGCCAAGACCCATGCCGTCGCCGATGCAGAGGATGACGTTGCGGACCTTTCTCGATGCGGTCAGCGGATAGGGCTCGGTGCTGATGGGACCCTGGTAGAAGCTCAGGTTGGCCTGATCGATCTTGGGCGTGGGATAGGAGGCGACCGCCGCCGTGGCGACGGAAAGGATGAGAATGACAACGGTGGTGACGATCAGGGCTCGCGAAATCCGGGGCATCAGCTCAATCTCCTGCGCTTGCGTGAACATAGGTGGCTCTTTCTACCACACCGCCAGCCTGTACGCAAACAGTCAATGCCCCGTTCGTGCTTGTTGCCATTAGAGTTGCGCTAGATTCTGGGGCCGGGGCCGTGGATCGCTGTCCGGCGCGGGGCCGGCCCCGGCTGACGAGCAGGATCTCGGGCGAGAGGCCGGGAAGGAAATCCTCGTCAAGTGTCGACGTCGAGCCGTGATGGGGGGCCACCACGATCTGAGCGGTCAGATCGGGATACAGAGCCATGATCTGCTGTTGGGCGAATTGCTCAATGTCGGAGCAGAGCAGGATGGAGACATCGGCAAAGGTGATGCGGGCCACGAGAGAGGCGTCGTTGTCACCGATCTCGTCGGACAGGGGCATCTCGTCGGAGGGCCAGAGGGTTTCGACGGTGGCCTTGCTGGCCTGGATGGTGGCGGGGATGCGTTCGATGGTGCGGCCGCATTCGCGGAGATGCTCGATCAGTCGTTTCCCGGTCCCTCGCGTCTGCGACCGGGCGAGGAAAGCGTCGTTGGCATAGATGTGATCGACGCGGCGACGCTCGACGATCTCCGGGATGCCGTTGAGGTGGTCGATGTCGCCGTGACTGATGACGATGGCGTGCAGGCGGTCGATGCCTATGGCGTCCAGGAAGGGCAGCACGGTGCGGGCACCGACGTTGCTGCGGTTGAGCGAGCCGGCGTCGAAGAGAATGTTCTTCGAGCCCGGGAGTTGAACGAGGATGGCCTGGCCGTGGCCGACGTCGAGACAGGTCAGGGTCAGGTGATCTCGGCGCGTTCGCTGCCACTTCAGGACGCCGACGTAGGCAATCAGTGCGATGGCGAGAGCAATGCAGAGCCGTTTTTTGAGCAGGGGTCGCCTGGTGGGGGCGAACGTGGCGAAGAGGACGAGCGCGTAGTACAGGGCGATGGCCCAGAGTGTGACGCGGCCGATGAGGATGTGGTTGATGCCTGGTTTGGCGAGGAGGTTGACGATCCAGATGAGCAGGTCGGCGCCGAATGTGGCGAGCGACCCGAGGAGACGGCTGAGGGTGGGCAGAACGTAGAACAGCGGGATCTTGAGGAAGCCGATGATCAGCAGGATCCAGACCAGTGGGAAGATCAGCACGGTCCAGAGGCTTGTCAACAGGGTGATAGCACCGAAGTGATAGAGGAGAATGCCGGCGCCGCCGATCCAGGCGGCTATGCCGACGGAGAGGAGTTGAATGCCGCTTTGGGCTGTTCGCCTGGCGAGGTGTACAAGGAGGGGACCGCTTCTCTGCCGCGAGCGGAACCAGGGGGGCGTTTGGTCCAGTATGAGACTTTCGATACGGGGTGTCAGGGCGACGATGGCGGCCACGGCGGTGAACGACAACTGCCAGCCCGCTTCGAACAGTTGCGTGGGCCTGATCAGCAGGAGAACGATTACGGCCAGGCACAGGGCGTTGAGGAGGTTCGCGCGGCGGCGCAACAGGACGGATGCGCAGAAGGCCCAGACGATAATCGCGGCTCGGATGGTCGGGGCTCGCGGCGGGACGACCAGCAGGAAGGCGGCCGTGAGAACGATGCACACGACCGCTCGGGCCGGTTTGAGCAGGCCCGCGGTTTTGCACGACCACCAGACCGTGCCGACGAAGATGCCGAGATGCAGGCCGGAGAGGCTGATGAAATGCAGCAGGCCCGTTCGGCGGAAGGCTTCGTAGGTTTCGGGGTCGATGTTGGCTCTTTCACCGAGCAGCAGCGCCTGGAGCAATCCGGCGCCGGGCTCATCCGGCGGGGCGTCGGGGAAGAGGGCGTGGGCGGCTGCCTTGGCGAAGGTGGTTGGCAGTCTTCTCAGGGGTTTTCTGGGTGCCGCCTTGCGGATCTGGATAGCCGTTCTGGTGGGGACGGATGCGCCGAGGTAGACGTTGTGTCTTTGGAGATAGGCCGCCATGTCGAACTGGCCGGGGTTGGTGGGCCCTTCGAATCGGTACAGCCAGCAGTGGGCTTGAATCGCGTCGCCGACGGTGAGGTTGGGCGCCGGTTCGCTGACCTGGACCCTGACGGTGCCGGCGACCTTCGTCCAGCCCTGGTCGGTCTTGACCTCGGTGATCCTGAGATAGAAGGCCGTGGCGGGATCGGTGAAGGCGAATCGGGCGAAGCACCAGTCGCGCCGTTGGGCTCGGGGGGCGGTGCGGAGGCGGCCGCGTAGGGTGGCGAGGGTCCGCTCGTTGCCGACGAGATGCCTGATATCGTTGGGGCCGGCTGTCTCGAAGGCGATCAGCCGGATGCCGCCGAGACCGGCGAAGCATAGCAGGGCGGCCCAGGCGAGGAGGCGAGGTCGGGGGTTCTGTCGCGCTCGTGCGAGGACGATGCAGACGGCCAGGACACAGAAGAGGACGAGGAGGCTCCACGCGTAGAGAAGGAGCGGCCGATGCGCGCCCGTCCGTGCGTGGGACAGGGCGTGTTGCGTGACGATCCCGACGATGAGACCGATGGCCAGGAAGAACAGGGGCGCCGTGGCGACGAGGTGGTGGTGCAGACTCCGGGCGTGGAGTTGGGCTTCGATTTGCCGTAGTCGTCGCTTGATCTCGTCCATCTCGTGGGGGGCATTGTACCGCGTGCGGGGCTCGCCGGCTATATCCCAGCGTGAATTCTTGTCTGTGCTTCGACGACCATTGCGACCGGCGGCGGGGGAAATCTGAACAAAGGGGCTGTGAGGGCTCTATAGAGACAAGCGATGGCGACGCGAAGGCTCGCGGCGCCTGGTGGCCTGACTGGCAGGACGGCAAGAACGCGCCGGGGGGCTTGAGGGCACTTGATGGCTTCGGATGTGGGATGATAAGGCGGCCAAGACGGTGAGAATCGTGATGGGGTCGCTGGAGCGATGCGAATGAACGGGCTGTTTCCTATCGGGGGCATCTATGGGCGGTCGCGGCACGCGATGGTGGATTGGGGGGGTGCTGCTGGCGGCGGGTTTGATTGTCAGCTATCGACTGGGGGTGCAGGGCACAGTGGTTGAAGGGACGGGGCATATGAAGGCAGCGGCCACGGCGGGCCAGACTGAGCGGAAGGCGCCGCACGCGCATACCAATCGATTGATCGGCGAGGCCAGCCCGTATCTGCTTCAGCACGCGCACAACCCGGTTGACTGGTACGCGTGGGGTCCGGAGGCTTTTGAGAAGGCCAGAGGCGAGGACAAACCGGTCTTTCTTTCCATCGGCTATTCGACGTGTCACTGGTGTCATGTGATGGAGGCCGAGAGCTTCGAGGACGAGGCGACGGCGGTGATTCTGAACGAGCATTTCGTGGCGATCAAGGTGGACCGGGAGGAGCGGCCGGACGTCGATGGGATCTACATGAAGGCGGTCCAGATGATGACGGGCTCGGGGGGCTGGCCGCTGTCGGCGTTTCTGACGCCGGAGGGCAAGCCGTTCTACGGGGGGACGTACTTTCCCCCGAAGGCGATGTACGGGCGGCCCAGCTTCCAGCAGGTGTTGCTGGCGATCGCCGAGGCGTGGCGCGACAAGCGGGACGGGCTGCTCGAATCGGCCCAGAAGATCGAGGAGGTGCTCCAGGAGACGGGGCAGGGGGAGACGACGCACCTGTCGCGCGACGCGCTGAAGAAGGCGTTCGAACAACTTGCCGGGGCGTACGATCCCGTGCATGGCGGTTTCGGTGCGGCGCCGAAGTTCCCCCAGCCGAGCGGGCTGATGATGTTGCTGAATTACTGGCGACGGACGGGCAACAACGGGGCTCTGAAGATGGTCACCAAGACGCTCGACAAGATGGCCCTCGGCGGCATCCACGACCATCTGGGTGGCGGCTTTCATCGTTATTCGACCGATGGTCATTGGCTCGTGCCTCACTTTGAGAAGATGCTCTACGACCAGGCGCTGCTGGGCAAGGTGTACGTTCAGGCATACCAGGCCACGGGGCGAGAGGCGTATGCCGCGGTTGCGCGTGATATCTTTGACTATGTCTTGCGCGACATGACGGATGGGGGCGGCGGGTTCTACGCGGCTGAGGATGCCGACAGCGAAGGCCGGGAGGGCGTGTTCTACGTCTGGGAAGCCGCCGAGATCGACAAGCTGCTCGGCAAAGACGCCGCCAAGCTCTTTGCTGCGGCCTACGGTGTCACGAGGCAAGGCAACTTCGAGGGCGGGCACAACATTCTGCATATCGTGCGCACCAAGGACGAGTTGGCCAAAGAATTTGGGCGCAGCACGGCGGAGATCGAAGCGGACCTGGACCGGGCCCGCACGCGCCTGTTCGATGAGAGGAACACGCGCCAACGCCCGCACAGAGACGACAAGATCATCACGGGCTGGAACGGTCTGATGATCTCAGCGCTGGCCTATGGTGGGGCGGCACTCGGGCAGCGGCGCTATGTCGACGCGGCTGAGAAGGCGGCCGACTTCGTGCTGACGACGCTGCGCCAGGACGGGCGACTGATGCGCTACGTCCGCGACGGTCGCGTGGTGGAGGAGGGATTCCTCGACGACTACGCATTCCTGACCCTGGGGCTCGTTGATCTGTACGAGGCATCGTTCGATGCTAAGTGGCTGGCCGAGGCGCAGGGGCTTGCCGATCAGATGATCGACCTGTTTGGCGACAAAGAGCAGGGCGGCTTCTTCCTGGCCGGTCGTGACGACGAGCGGCTGATCTCGCGCGACAAGCCCAGCTACGACGGGGCCGTCCCCAGTGGCAACTCCGTGGCAGCGCTGGCTTTGCTCAAGCTGGGGCGACTGACGGTCAAGGAGCGTTTCGGCGCCGAGGGACAGAGAGTCCTGGAGGCCTTCTCCGGTTCCCTGAGCCGTTCGCCGACCGCTCAGACCGCGATGCTCCTGGCACTAGACTTCCAGTTGGGGCCGACTCAGGAGATCGTCATCGCGGGATCGGACGAGTCTGACCAAGCCGGAGCGTTGGTGCACGAGGCCCGTCGCCATTTCCTTCCTTCTGCCGTGCTGATGCTCCGCCTGCCCGGGCGCGAGGGAGACCCGCTGACCCAGGTGACGCCGTTCGTGGCAGCGCTCGGCCCGGTAGAAGGGCGTGCGGCCGCCTACGTCTGCGAGAACTACACCTGTCGTCGCCCGGTCACAACGGCCGCGGAACTCGCGGAGATCCTCGCTGGGGCGGCGGGAACTGACTGAACCATTGACAGCCCATCGGCGGGCGCGATAATACCGGTACCGACGCAGGCAGCCAGGCGTGATAGGGCGTCGTTATATTTCCGATCGGTCAAGGAGTGCCAATGAGTGGCTCGAAAGGGACAGGGCAGGCCAAAGACGTGTCCATCGCGCTGTGCGGACAGGCAGGGCAGGGCGTCCAAACGGTCGAACATCTCCTGACGCGCATCCTGAAACTTGCGGGCTACCATGTCTTCGCGACCAAGGAGTACATGTCCAGGGTCCGTGGCGGGGCCAACTCGACGACGATTCGCGTCTCGGGCAAGCCGGTGGCGGCCTTGGTGAACCGGATGGATATTCTGGTGGCCTTGAACGAGGGCGCCGTGGCGCACGTGGCCGAGCGGCTGTCGGCCGAGACGGTGGTCTTGGGCGAGCGCGACGTGATCGGCGACCCAACCGACCTCGAAGCCGGCCAGATCCTCGATATCCCCTTTACGCAAATCGCCACCGACATCGGCAACAAACTCTACACCAATATCGTAGCGGTTGGCGCGATCGCCCGAGTGCTGGGGATCAGCCTGGACGATGTCACGGGCTATGTGCAGCGCTTCTTTGCGAAGAAATCGCAAGAGATCGTGGACCACAACGTCAAGGCGGCGCAGGCAGGCTACGAGACGGCGGGCAAGCTGGATCTGCCCAAGGCCCTGGAACTGAGCGCTGCGCCGGGCGGTTCTGTCAAGGATGAGGTGCTGGTCAGCGGTGCCGAGGCGGTGGGCTTGGGCGCCATCGCCGGGGGGTGCAACTTCGTCTCCTCCTACCCGATGTCCCCTTCGACGAGCGTGCTGATCTTCCTCGCTCAACATGGGCGGGACCTGGGCGTGCTGGCGGAGCAGGCCGAAGACGAGATCGCCGCGATCAACATGGCGATCGGCGCCTGGTACGCCGGGGCCAGGGCGATGACGACGACCTCCGGCGGCGGATTTGCGCTGATGGTCGAAGGTGTGAGCCTGGCCGGCATGTTGGAAACGCCCGTCGTGGTGTATCTGGCACAGCGGCCCGGACCGGCTACAGGGCTGCCCACGCGGACCGAGCAGGGCGATCTGGAACTGGCGCTCTACGCCGGGCACGGCGATTTCCCGCGCATCATCTTGGCGCCGGGGACGTTGGCACAGGCCTTCGATCTGGCACAGCGGGCGTTCAATCTGGCGGACAAGTTTCAGGTGCCCGTGTTCGTGCTGACCGATCAGTACTTTGTAGACTCATACTACAATCTGCCGGCGTTCGATGTGTCGAAGACAAAGGTCGAGAAGCACGTGGTCAAGACGGCGAAGGATTACCGCCGCTACGAGCTAACCAGGAACGGCCTTTCGCCGCGCGGCATACCGGGATACGGAGACGGGCTGGTGACGGCCGATAGCGACGAGCACGACGAGGAGGGACACATCACCGAAGATGCGGACGTGCGGGTGGCGATGGTCGAGAAGCGGCTGGCCAAAGGCGAGGCGCTCAAGAAGCACATCGTGGCGCCCAAGCTGGTCGGGCCGAAAGACTACCGCAATCTGGTGATCTGTTGGGGCTCGACCTATCACGTGGTTGCCGAGGGCCTGGCCGAGCTGGGCCGGGACGATACGGCGATGTTACACTATTCGCAGGTCTTCCCGCTGCATCCGAAGACGGCCGACTACATCGGCAAGGCCGGCAAGACGGTGGTGGTCGAGAGCAATGTGGCCGGGCAGTTCCGCAAGCTGATCCGGCTGCACGCCGGCGTCGACACCGATGAGGGATTGCTGAAATATGACGGGCTGAGCTTCGCGGTCGAAGATATTGTCGAAGGGCTGAGTGAGATTCTTTCTTAAGGACGACCTGTGATGGCGGCGGATGTTTTCGATATGGGTGACATTGACATCGCCTGGTGCCCGGGCTGCGGCAACTTCCCCATTCTCAAGACGCTCAAGGAAGCGCTGGCGGAACTGGCCATCGATCCGATCCAGCTCGTGATGGTCTCGGGGATCGGCCAGGCGGCCAAGACGCCTCATTATCTCAAGGCGAACTTCTTCAATGGCCTGCACGGCCGGGCACTGCCGCCGGCCACCGCGATCAAGGCGGCCAATCCCAACCTTACGGTCATCGCCGAAAGTGGCGACGGGGATATGTACGGCGAGGGGGGCAATCATTTTATCCACTGCATCCGCCGCAATCCCAACATCACGAACATCGTCCATGACAACATGGTCTATGGATTGACCAAGGGGCAGGCGTCGCCGACGAGCCGGCGAGGGTTCAAGACACCGGTGCAGGTGGCCGGCGTGATTTTGGAGCCGTTCAATCCCCTGGCGGTGGCGATCGCTCTCAATGCCAGTTTCGTTGCGCGGGCCAACGCCGGTGACAGAGAGCAGACCAAAGAGATACTCAAACGCGCGATAACGCACAAGGGATACGCGCTGGTGGACATTTTCCAGCCATGCGTGACATTCAACAAGCTCAACACCTACCAGTGGTTCAAGGACAACGTCTACCACCTGGACGATTCGCACGATCCTTCGGATCGGGCGGCGGCCTTTGCCAAGGCCATCGAGGACGATAAGCTGCCTCTGGGCGTGTTCTATGTGAACCCGAAGAGCAGCTTCGAGGAGAATACGGAGGTCTACCAAGACGACCGGCGTCCGCTGCACGAGCGGGACGTGGACAAAGACGGGCTGGCGGCATTGGTCGACCGTTTCAAGATGACCGGGTAAGGAGCGCACCGCATGCTGAATGATGGTGACAAGGGCGTCATACTCCAACGCGATAAGCGAACCTATGCGGTGGCTCCGCACATTCCCTGTGGCGTGATTCAGCCGGAGACGCTGAGACGACTGGCTGACGTTGCGGAGAAGTACGGGGCCCAGGCGCTGAAGATCACCAGTGCGGCTCGGATTGCGATAGTCGGAGTCGATGAAAAGGACGTAGACGATATCTGGACGGAGTTGGGGATGCGGCCGGGCTTCGCGGTCGGGTTGTGCGTGCGCAGCGTCAAGGCCTGTCCGGGCACGACCTTCTGCAAACGCGGGCTACAGGACAGTCTCTCGCTGGGCCTGAAGCTCGACGGCAAATACCACGGGATGGAATTGCCCGGCAAGTTCAAGATCGGCGTTAGCGGCTGTCCGCACCAGTGCGCCGAGACCTGCATCAAGGACATCGGTCTCTACGGGACCGCGAAAGGCTGGCGTCTGCTGGTTGGGGGCAACGGTGGGGCGCGGCCGCGCCTGGCCCAGGAACTGGCTCGCGACATGAGCGAGGAGCAGGTGATGCAACTGCTGGACAAGATCATCGCTTACTACCAGGCTAACGCCGGTTCACACAAACGATTGGGGGCCATGATCGAGAAGATCGGGCTGGACGAATTCAAGAAAGCCATTTTGGCAGAGAGCCAGTAGGGTTGCGGTTGCCTTCTGAGTCTTCCCTGGTATCGAACGCGATAGAGCTGCGCCACGTTAGTGTCGTCCGGAAGGGCAATCAAATCCTGACGGACATCGACTTTGACGTCGCGACGGGTGCGTGCTGTGCCATTCTCGGCCCGAACGGGTCGGGCAAGTCGTCGCTGCTGGCGGTGCTGGGTGGCTATCTCTGGCCTTCGGCCGGGGCGGTCGTGATTGATGGCCAGGTCTGCGGCCGGGTCAACCTGGCAGATGTCAGGAAGACGATTGGGCTGATCGAGCCATCCCGGGCCCCGGCGTTCAGCGACAGGATGTGCGTTCGCGAGGTGGTGGCCACGGGCCTGTTCGGCACGATCATGCTGCCACTGTGTCGGGATGTGGACGGCGGCCAGTGGCAACGCGTCGATGAAGAGTTGGCCGCGATCGGCATGGACGGGATCGGCGGTCGCGCCTATGGCGATCTCTCTTCGGGCGAGCAGATGAAGACGCTGCTGGCCCGCGCCATGATTGCCCGGCCGCGGATTCTCCTGCTCGACGAGCCGACGGTCGGATTGGATATGGGGTCGCGGGCGTCGTGTATCGGTGCACTGGACCGGCTTATGCAGCGAGCTGATCCGCCCACGGTCGTGATTGTGTCCCACCACTTGGACGAGCTGCCCCGCGCGATCGATCGCGTGGCGCTTATGAAGAGTGGGCGAATTGTCAAGCAGGGGGCGCCGGGTTCGCTGTTGACCTCGGCGCATTTGAGTATGCTGTTCGATTGCCAGGTGAACGTGTTTGAGAACGACGGCCGGTTCGTCGCGAGCGTTCGCTCGGCCGATGAATAGCCACCTATTGGGGGCAGTGCAACAAGACCATGACTTTGATGATGCGCAAATTCCTGAAGCCCGGCGAATTCTATGCGACGCAACGCCCGGCGACAGTCGAGACTCTCGTCGGCTCCTGTGTGGCGGTCTGCCTTTATAATTTCAAGGGTGGCTTCGGGGCGATGAATCACTTTCTGCGGGACCGTCCCCAGACGGAGTCGGGCGCTGACGTCGGCCAGTTTGGCACGACGGCAACGCGTCATATCGTGCAGGCGATGATGAAGGTCGACAACGACCGGCATCACTACCGCGCCAGCGTGTTCGGCGGGGCGGTGGTTCTCAAGACGGCCGGTGGCGAAAGTGGCATCGGCCAGGGGAATGTGGAGGCGGCCCGGGAAGTGTTGCACGCGGCCGGGATTCGCATCGTTTGCGAGGAAGTGGGCGGGACCCGCGGCCGGCGCGTCAAGTTCAACACGCAAACGGGCGAAATCGAGTGTCGTTTCGCCGGTGATATCCCTCGTAAGAAGCGAACCCCTTGAGTCTAAGCGGCCGGTCGATGAATCTCAGCCATCCCGATGATTGTCATGATCGTGATTTGTGGTAAACTCGGGTAGGTCTTGGCACGTATACCGGCCGGGCGCGAAGGGCAGACGCGGGTTTTGGATTGAGGAATCGAACGGATGGACGCGAAGGATCTCGAAAAATACTCGTCGGCGATCACGCTTTCGGACATGGAGGTGTTCGTCTATCCGGAGCTGATGTACAGCCTCGTCCTCGCGAACATCATGAGCCCAATCATCTGGAAGTGGCGCGAGGCCGACACGTTCAAGAAGCTCGAAGGCAAGGCCCCGTATCGAAAGCTCATGCGGCTCCGCCAGTTTGTCATGGATGTGGTCGACTTCAATCTCGACCTGGAGACCTGGGGACTGACGACGCAGCAGGCGGAGTTGAAGCGCTTCGCCGATGTTATCTCACCGGAGCAGGTCGCGCGGAGCAATGGGCTGTTTGGCTACGAGGGTGACCGGTACTACTTCGATGTGGATATCCGCAAGCATTTCGGGCTCGACAAATACGATGGCGACGTCATTCCTTATTGGAAGACGGAAACCGTCGAAGCGATGGATGCTTTTCGCTTCAAGGCCGGCTATGACAAGGCGGCCGGCGAGTGCGTGTCTCTGGCGACGCTGTACGCGGCTGCGGCGTTCATCGTCTGTGGCATTCCGCTCGAAGACATCTACCTGATCTTGACGCCCCTGCACTCGCAGAACTTCATCGACATGCAGGATGGCATTCTGACGAACAACCGCCGGCTCGTCACCAAGACGATGTGGTTCAACGGCACCGAGATTTCGTACAAGGCCCAGCGGGCGCTGCGCAACGAGCAGGTTACCATCGTCACCCATCCCAGCGGCTACGTTCACTGTCTCTATGAAGACGCCACCATCGATCCCAAGGCGTACGATCATTTCGTCGGCCGGCTCGGTGAGTACCTCTCGACCGATGTGACGCTGACCCACTTCGCGAGCTTCCTGCGGTGTGAGACCCAATATCAGAAGTACTTCCAGATCTGCCGCGATTGCCACGGCCATCCACAATTCCTGCCGGCTGAGACGCTCTACAGCTACGAGCACGGCAGCCCCTACAAGATCGCCGCCGATACGCACGACAAGCTCCTGGCCGAGGTGCACGACGAGGATTACGTCCGCTACGAGCTGCCGGACCGCGTTCGCTGCGATCGACTGAACGACTTCCTCACCGACCAGACACCCGATCTGCATAGGACAGCGGGGCGTCAGGCCCTCAGTTCGTTTCTAGGACCGACCGTCCCGGACGCGGGCACGCTTGTCGACCAGCTCGCGGATTTCCTCCGCATCGAGCCGAGGTTGCCGGCGCGCGAGAAGCGTTTCGCGAAGGTCGAGCCCATCACGTTGTCGGTCGATCAGAGCCGCGAAGAGATCATCGCGTACCTGCAGTCGATACGCGGAAGCAACCCCACCGCCGACCTGGCCTTCTACGCGTTCCGCGATATGGAGACGTGCGACTGGACGCCCTTCGTGAAGGCGGCCATCGAGCGCAATCCCGTTTCCCTGGCCATGACCGAATCGATGACGGTCGAGCAAGCGCACGCTTGGCTCGAGGACATGGAGTCGGCATCGATCTACGATGGCAACCGCCTGGCCCAGCCCGACGAGGTCGCCAACTACAACCGGGGCGACGGCCTGGAAAAGGCCTTCGTTCTGGCCAACGTGATCCGCCACAAGCGGCCCGAACAGGCCCTGACCCTGGTAGCGGACGGTACCAAAGTGCGGCTGCGCGGCGCGCAGGATTTCGAGTTCCCTGCCGCCAAGAGGCTGAAGGCTCAGGTCAATATCGCGCCGACCGGCGAAATCGCCGTCGCTTCGGACTGACCGACCTCCGGGCAAGACCGCGGCCCGGCTATAGCGCGACGTCCCAGCCGGCCCGGTAGCTTTCCCGTATCAAGCTCGCGGCCTTCTCGCATCCTTTGGTTGTCAGCGTCACCGGGTCCCAGTCGAACCCGGCGGTGCGATACGCCACGTTGCCCAACAGAACCGTCTCAGCAAGCGGACCGGAATAATCGAAGTGGCAGGTGGCAGGGCCTTCGCCGCGACAGGCGGCGATCCACTCGTTGTGAAATCCGGGGGAAGGCGGAATCGAGGGTTCCGGCGGTGTGAAGTCGGCATAGTCGGCCTCCGGCAGCAGCCTGTACTGACCGAAATCGCAGGTCAATATGCCCTTGCTGCCGATGAAGACGGTGTTGGTCTTGTCGGTCGGGATCTTCCTCTCGGCCAGCGCCGCCGGTTTTCCATGGAACCAGTGCAGTGTTAGCGGGGGGTGTTGCCCGCGGGCCGGGAACTTGTACGTCACCTGCATCGACTTCGGCGTCCGTTCCGGGTCGACCGCCGGACCGGTCGCATCCACACGCTCAGGATACTTCAGATCCAGGGCCCAGAAAGGGATGTCCAGAATATGGCAGCCCCAATTGCCCGCTTCGGCCGTCCCGTAGTCCCACCAGAAACGCCACCCGTACGGGCAAAACGACGGATGATACGGGCGGTAATCAGCCGGCCCGATCCATAGATCGTAATCCAGCGTGCTGGGCACGGGCGGGCGGTCCTGCGGAATCTCTGGCATGCCGCGACCGCCGCCGCAGCAACTGTAGACTTCTCTCACCTCGCCGATCGCGCCGCTGCGAACGATCTCCACCACCCGCGCCATGTTGGGTATGGCATGCCTCTGGGCGCCGAGTTGCGTGGCCAGGCCCTTCTTGCGGGCCAGGTCCGTCAGCATGCGCGTCTCCCACACATTGTGCGCCAGTGGTTTCTCCATGTACACATGCAGACCGAGTTGCATCGCCGCCAAAGCCGGGTGGAAGTGCGTATGGTCCGGCGTGCTGATCACTATCGCGTCGAGCTTGGACCCGTGGGCGTCCAGCATCTTGCGCCAGTCGCGGTAGGTTGTGGCCTTTGGGTACCTCTTGTACGCCCCGGAGGCCCGCTCGTCGTCCACGTCCGCAAACGCGACCAGATTCTGGCTGCTGACCCCGTTGACATTGGACGCGCCCCGGCCTCCCACGCCGATGCAGGCGATGTTGAGCTTCTCATTGGGACCCTTGCCGAACACAGGCCGAGACCCCGTGCCCAGGAAAACGCCTGCGCCCAGCAGCGCCGAATGTTTCAATACGTCACGTCGCGAGAGGGATGATGCTTTCATGCGGGCCTCACTTCAATTGAGATCATAAAATGTCTGCCTCCGATACACGCCGCTGAGTCTACCGGGAGGGCGACAGCTATGTGCTCAGTGCTGTCCGACCCCACCGACGCGACCGACTCAGGGGCCGATGAGCCGAATGTCGTCGATGTATAGGACACCCGCCGCGCCGGCGTCCTCAAAGCCGATGACCAGCGAGGTAACGTTGCTCAGGTCGCCGCCGACGGCCGAAAGATCGATGCTCCACACCTGCCACGTTTCCACGGTGATATCCGCGGGGTCGCCATCGTAAGGGATCTTCGCGTCATCGATCTTGATATACAGGTGGCCGGTATTGTCCGGATCGCCATAGAAGTACAGCGAGAGGCCCTGGATGCCGTTCGTCGTCCAGTCCTGCCCCACCGCCAGCTCGACCTCGGCGATGGCAACGTCCGCGTTATCGTAGAACAGGGGCATGGACTGACGCCCGCTGTTGACGATCGTGCGCTCGGCAAACGGGGCATCCGTGTATCCCACAAACGACCCCGTCTCATTGACCCAGCCGTCTATCCACGTTTCGTAAATGCGCTGGCCTTCGTCGTCGGTGTAGCTCTCGAAGTCATCGACGACGAAAAACGTCTGCGTCGTGAAGCTCCAGACGGGGCCTTCCCAGGTGGAAACTGCCTCGGCGTCGTTGACTTCGTCGATCCGCCAGTAGTAGATCGTCGCCAGATCCAGTGCGCCAGGCTCATAGCCGGGCCCGCTGACCGTATCAGACAACGGCAGGGCCTCGGCGTCTGTGCCGAAATGTACTTCGTGCGAAACGGCTTCCCGGCCGGCACGCCAGCCAAGGGCGGTATCAACGCTCACGTCGACGGCGCCGTC
>Ga0272442_10002547_pt1 | contig 26329 bp, 34 predicted proteins | sample SSMForm2O_FD_200262 | JGI IMG/M metagenome (GOLD analysis project Ga0272442, IMG submission 200262) | Marine sediment archaeal communities from Little Sippewissett salt marsh, Falmouth, MA, United States - SSM-Form-2O | ecosystem: Environmental > Aquatic > Marine > Wetlands > Sediment ... | reverse complement strand
CTTTTCCGTGTGTTTTGAGATAAATTATTTTACATCAAGGGTTTACGAGAAATCATGCCCCGGAAAAAACCCAAGAAAATCCTGAAGTTGCCCGCCGCGCTCCCGACAGAGGAGGAGCTGGCGGCGCAGGATGAGCAGAACCGGCGGGCACTCCGGGCGATGATGACAACAGAGGATCGGGAGGCCTACGATTTCGCCCGGATGCATATGGCGGCCCTCAATGGCTCATCCAGTTACGCGAAGAATCGCGCAGTGGCCAAGGAGATAGCCGACAAGTACCGACAGAGAGAGAAGAACGAGACAGAAGATACTACCGTCGTTATCATCTGGGATGAGCGGGCCTTGGATGAGGCGGCCGGCGGGTGACTCTAAAAATACAACTAGCGGGGACAACGGTACAGCGCGAAATCTGCGAATGCCGTAAGCGGTACCTGGGCATGTTTGCCGGGCGCCGAGTGGGTAAGACGTTCACAATTCGAAACCGAATCGTATCGCGGTGCATGACGCAACCGGGGTTTCGTTATTGGTACGTGGCCCCGACATACGCCCAATGTCGTGAGCAATATCAGGGTATGGTTGATCATCCGGCGCTCGTGGAGTATATCGAGAAATTCAGGCTCCAGCCGTACCCCCGGGTAGATTTCAAAAACGGGTCCTATGTGGCGTATAGATCCTTTGAGCGGGCGGCTAATCTCCGCGGGTCTGGGTTGGATGAGGTTGGCGTTGATGAGATTCAGGACATAGACGAAACCGATTTTTGGGCGGTGGTACGCCCGCTCATATCGGACCGCAGGGGCACCCTCATGGTCGCGGGGCAGTTCAGGGGGTTTAATTGGTATTATGACCAGTTCTACGTCCCAGGGCAAAACCCCAACAGCCGGACCCATAAATCATGGCGTATACCCTCTAGTGAGGGGTTGGTGTTCCTCTCCAAGGAGGGCCAAGAGGAGTTGGAGTTTGCCAAAGCTACCTTGCCCCGGGCAATATACGATCAGGAATACGCGTGTATACCGTCGGCCAATCAAGCGGCGGTATTTCGTGAGGAGGATCTAACCGCATGCACTGGCGGGAAGCGTTACCGGAAATCGGCCCCGAATCGGAAGAACGTTATTGGCTTGGATCTTGGGCGTATTGCGGACCCCTCGGCTATTGTGGTCCTGAATGCGGAAGTGGGCCGGGTGCTCTATTCGGAGCTCAGGCCCCTACGGGAACGGCATGAGGTGACGGCCAAATACGTGGCCCGTCTGCAGAGGGATTTCGGCGGGGCGCCGGTGGTGGTGGATGTCACGGGAGGCGCGACGGGTGGTCACGCACCGCAGGATGCGTACGTCAAATTCTATCGGCGGGAGATCAAAAACCTTCGGGAATTCGTCTGGAATCGCGGGAACAAGGAGCGCATAATACAACATCTAGCTGTGGCCATTGAGCAGCATAATCTCCAAATTCCCAAGTCCGAGGCGGAGCTCCATGACCAGCTCCGCCTATATGAATTTGAATACCGCGGCGGCCGTTACGACTACCACGGCCCCCGGGGGCATTCGGACGATATGGTCGCGGCGTTGGCTATGGCGTGGTATGCCAAGGTTAGAAATTGGGGTACCAGGATGGGCGGGTCCAGTTTGGGGGCCCTACTGTGACGCACCCCATGGAGATCATACGGGGGCGGCATGTTTGGATATGCGGGAGCGGGCCAACGTTAGACTATGCGGGCCCTGGTTGCGATTGGTGCCCGTCGGGGGGTGCGGTAGTTTTTGGCGTAAATATGGCGTGTTATTCGGTTCAAAACTGGCCGGGGATCCATTTCGCCATTGCGGCGGACACATTAGCCATAAAGTATATGGAGGACCCAATACCAGCGCCCTTCATTTGTGGTCGATCTGCGGCCCCGTATTATCGCGGCAAGTACCACGCGGATCCGTGTCATGTGCTGACTAAGGAGGAGCATCTACCCCCGGGAACATGTATGAGCGCGGCGGGTTTTGCTGTCTCATATGGGGCCCGGTGTGTCTCATTGGTCGGGGTGGACGGCGGCCTATTTCGAGACAGGGCCCGGGCAAAGTGTTCCGAAAAAGTGTATCAATGGCAAAATAATCAAAGAATTTCCTTGAATGTGTCCCATTTCTATGGTAAGATACGTGAGACAGTAGAGACATATCTGTCTCGGAATTCTGTACCGTGGCGGAACCTGGCCCGGGAGCTAAGTGGCTAATGGCTGAATTTCCTAATAGAATCAAGGTCAAAGATCTTGAGGAGCATCACCCCGAGTACCGACCGGGAAAGCTAGCAAAATATGAGGCCCTATACAGCGGCGGCGACCTATTCCACGCGCATATAGACCAATTTCTTATCCGGCGACAGGTGGAAGAGGGCAAAGCCGCCTCTATGGGTATGCGGGCGGAGCAGATATATCGAGAGCGGAAGAAGTGGGCCCAGTACGTAAACCGGGCGGGCGGGCTGGTCGATTGGTTTACTTCGGTGGTATTCTCGGATTTGTCTATCACGGCGGCCAATGACCCCGACGGGTATTGGGCGGGGCTGAATCGTGACGCGGACGGGTTGGGGAATCCTTTGCCTGTGGTGGCGCGTAGAGTTCTGAGGGAGATGTTGGTACACCAACGCGCATACCTGAAGGTATTTTTCCCCGAGGAGGTGGCCACGTTTAGCCGGCCGGAATCTATGGCGCTACGTATGCGCCCTGTATCCGCGTCGGCCGTAGATGACTGGGAGCGCGACACCGACCACGCCGACGAGCTCCAATGGGTCCGCGTGAAATCGTGTGACATGGAACGGTCAAGTACCATAGGGCCCAGGGATGTCAAAGTGACCCGTTGGGCGTATGTAACCCTTGACGCCATATACGTTTATGAATACCGGGAAAAGAAAGACGACAAAAAGAATTCCAAAGAGGACAAGGTCGCTACCCTGGTGGATGTGCTCCGCCCTCAGTTTGGGGCGCTCCCGGTTTACGAGGTCCGCACTACCGACAGTCTTTGGATGATGGACCGGGTTAGCGATGTGGCCGTCGCCCTGTACAACTCGGAGGCGGGTCTGACGTTTTCCTTGATGTTGTCGGCATATGCTCAGCTTGTCCTTACACTTTCAGAGGGCGCGGATCTTGACCAGTTGGTGTTGAGTGAGTACGCGGCCCTTCGAATGAATGCGGAGGCCGGCGAGAAGGCGGAGTACCTTACGCCCCCGGCGTCGGTTTTTGACCCTCAGTTCAAAAACATCGAACGCCTCAAGTTGTCGTTTTACGAGGTCCTACAGAGTATGGCGAAGAATGCCGAGGCCATACCGCAGATTGGCCGGGCGTCCGGCGATATGATCGAGCAATTACAGGAGCCTATGCAAGCGCTCATTGCCTCACTAGGTTGGCCGGTTGTTACGGCGCTGGAGCGGTGGGTAGAGGGCGTTAAAGCCTTCAGGCGTGAAGAGGACAACGACGTGGAGCTGGTGCTACCCCAGGCGTATAAGGCGTCCATGCGGGACGTACAGGAGCTTGTGGGGGTGACCGATGGACCAGAAGAGGAGACACTTACCAATGACGAATGATTCCGACGTTTTCGACATTGACGACGCCAAGCCGGATATTGTCCCGATTGACGTCCCCAAGCCCGTCAAGAAAAAGACTACCAGGAAGAAGGCCAAGGCCAAGGCGAAAGCCGCGCCGGCCCCCGAGTATGTCGAAGCCTCGGCTGACGTGGATTGCATTGCCCTTATAGTCAATTATAAGCAAGGCATGCGAGCCGAGGCGGCAAAGGAGATGTTCGCGGAGCTGTATGACTTTGGCCGTAAGGCTGTAGTCGTCAAGTGCGACGCGTGCGGATGTAGCAGAGCATTTAAGACTGAAGACTCATTTCCAACGCATGATACGGGATGCCCTTGTGGGCGTTACAATCATGTGCTGATCAAATACGTTAAAGCCTAATCTGATGGACTTCTGAGGGGCCCCGCTTGTAGCGGCTATCCCCGAGGGACTCCCAGGACGATTGGAGACCGAAATGTCAGAGCCGGTAGTAGAACCGACCGCCTCACCCGCCGAACCGCAGGCCGATGCCCCCGGGGATGCACCGCAGTATGTGAGTATTGAGGATTTTCGGCAGGCGATGAGCAAGGCGCAAAACGATATGCAGGCGCAATTTGGCCGCGTCTTTAAGGCGTTGGAGTCCGCGTCTGAGAAGCCCGTCGATAATCCTCCCGCAGACGGCTCCGGGGAGGATCCGTATGTGGAAGAGCGTGAGAGACTGCAGGCGGAGAGCCAAGCGTTACGCGACCAGCGGGACGCTATGCACCGCCAGCAAGTTAGGCAAGGCCTGATTGGAGTTATGAGAGCGAAAGGCGTAGATGAGTCTATGGTCAATATGGCCGTTGACTCTATCATGCTCCGCCATGGCGCGGAATTCACAGTCGAGGACAACGGCCTGGGAGAAGCTAAGGTATTGCGAAAGGCGGGGGAGTTCGCCGAGGCGCAGACCCTGGACCTCTTTGGGTCGGAGTACCTTGCGGGGAATCGGCACCTTTTGCCGTCGAGAGAAACCGGGAACATCCCCAGCGACGGTAAAGCGCGGGACAATGCCAACGTTAAGAAAATCTCGATGGATCAGGCGCATACTCTCACGGATGCAGAGTTGGCAAGTGGGGACTATGAGATAGTCATGGACTCCCTAGCCGGACAGTTTGGAGATTAGTGGCCGGGAGTGCTTGCCCCTGCGCTTTGCCGGTCCTGTTATTTTGTTGGGGCATTTTAACGAAAGGCTAAGCAATGGCTAGCACACTTCCGTCCACACTTATTCCTCGTATCATCGGCGAAAGCCGGAAGGCATTGCGCGAAACGTTCGCGCTTGCGACTTGTGTCAACATTGACGGCGCGAGCCGTAATGGTAACAGCGGGCTCCTTGAGGGCAAGATCGGCCAGTCTGTAGACGCAGCCATTCCTGCAGCTCTCTCCGCCGCGGATGTCACCGTAGGTCAGACCGTCCCCAATCCGTCCAGTATCACTGTTGGCGCCACGCAGGTGACTTTGAGTCACTTTCGCAAGGCTGACTTCAGCCTGACCGGCCGGCAGGGGTCTGAGTACGATCTTCAGAGTTTGTTTGTCGAGCAGGTCGCCGAGGCAACCCGTGCGGTGATCAAGGATCTCAATGAAGATCTTCAGCTTATGTACAAGAAGGTTCCGAACCTTCCCGTCGGATCTGCGGGCACCGGCTTCTTCGCCTCGAATCCTGATGGTCTCGCCGACGCTCACGAAGAGCTCACTACGAATCTGTGCCCCCAGGCCAACCGCAAGGCGGTTTGGAGTCTTGCAGATATGGCCGCATTTCTGAAGCTCGACCAGCTCCAGAAGGCCAACGAGCGCGGTGACCAGAGCGTCACAAATGACGCCATTGTGGGCCGGTATCTTGGCTTTGAGCATCTGCAGGACCAGCAGGTCCAGAGCCATACTACCGGCACCATCACAAGCACCCCCACGGTGGGCTCCGCTGGCGCGGCCGCTGGTGCTACGTCTATCCCCGTGGATTGTGCAACGGGTGAGGACCTTGACCTCAATGTTGGCGATCTCATCACCTTCAGCGAAGACACGACCAAGGCGTACGCCGTTGCCGCGGATGTGGCCGTCACTGCCGGCAACTCAGGAACGATCACCATTTATCACGGGCTTGCGGACGCGATTACCTCGTCCAGTGATGTTGCCATTGCCACCGGCCATGGGAGTGGCGCGGTAAACCTTGCCGGTGATTTCTCCGGCATCACCCTGGTCAATCGTCTGCCCGCTCGTGATTCCATGGGTACGGCGCACATGGGGACCTATCTCCCCATGGTTGACCCCGAGACCGGGATCGCCCTGGCTCTTGTGGGCTATGGTCTTTATCATCAAGCCCAGTGGGAAGTGGTGGGTCTTTGGGGTGAGGATGTCACCGACCCCCGCCGGCTTGTCCGTTGTTACGGCGCTTAGAAATCTCCTCACTTGTGGGGCTCCCCGGGGCATTACGCCCCGGGAGTCCCCGCCCTTTAGGGGGGCATTATGGCACTCACGACCCAGCAAGAGCTTGCTCTTTTTGAGGTGCTGGAAGTTCCTTTTGCTACTTCGGTAGGGGATCTTTCCATTGATGACGACCACTTGCTTGCCCAGGTACGGCAGGTGACCGAGGCCAATAAGGCGGCCAAGACGGTTATTCAGTCGTGGCACCAGTCTCTCACGTCTGAGGTGGAGGCGCAGCTAGTCATATATCTAAACCAATGGATCGCTCTTGGCGTGGACATGACCGTCATTGATCAAGGCAGTATCGGCAGTATTGCGGGCGTATCCGATTCCCCGGCGGTAGAGCGTGAGGAAATCCGGCGCCGCGTTCTGACGATTTGCCCGTTTTCACACGGGAGTTTTTCAAAGCAGGTTCGGAGCCCGGCGCGTAAAAACTCCGGGGCTATCGAGGTTATCCGTTAGGAGGGTTGACATGTCTAAGGCCAAAAAGATCGCGCTTGGTATTGCTATCATTCTCGCGGCCATTGCTTCGGCGGTGGTGGCGTTCCTTGACGACGACCCCGCTACAAAAGTTGAGCCGGGGAAAGTGGTTGAGGAGGTCAATGAAGGCGTAAACGAAATCAAAGGCGCCAAAGAGGACGCAAAGCCCGTCGGGGTCCGCAGTAAGCCAACGCCCCCGATAGAGGATGATGACGACGACGATGAAGATATAGAGGTCGCTTGATGTCGTGGGTCCTCGGAATTCTTGATCTGCTTGTAAGCTTTTTTGCCAAGATTTTCATAGAGGCCAATAAAACCCCGGCGATACAGGAGGAGGTGAAGCTTGAAGAAGGCAATCTGGTTGATCCTCATCCTTCTGAGTATGATGGTATGTACGGGGTGTGTAGTGGGGATCAAGGAGAGGCGGACTCTTGTGTTTGTGAGTCCCCGCCCGATTCCTGAAGCGGCCAAGGGTGCGCCGGTCATAGCGACCAACCGCGAGCTACCTCTTGCAATCCTCAACCTTAAAGATAGTCATTTTAGTAAAAACGTTGGCGGATATGTTTTGGTTGATCCATGGTTCTATGATCTTTTGATCAAGACCTATAACGGAAAGGCGGCCAAGGATGGCGGGCCCCGATAGCGACCGGCTATACATATCTATAGATAGGCTCAATGATACCATTACCAGGAATCATACGGAAGTTGTTCAACGCCTCTCAAAGCTGGAGGAGAAGGCCCACCGGCCGACAGAATGCCGGGGGGTTATAACGCTCCAACGTGAGTTTGATGACTATAAGGTCTCCGTTTTGTCGGAAAGAAAAGACGAAGCATGGAAGGGAATAGCGAAAGAAGGGTTGCGCTATCTGGCCACCATTGCAAGCTTTTTCGGTATCATGCAGGTGGGAAAATGAGGGAGCTCTTGGTTGTGGCGTTTGTTGTTTTTTGGGGGCTTGTGGCTATGGTTACGTATGCGGCGACACATGCACCAGGCCGGACAAAACCGCATCGGTGTTGTCGGTGCGTTCGTGGTTCGCGAACAGCAAATGACGCCTTGCCCCTTAGTATGCTACAGGGGGAGGAAGGTATGGTATTGATCGAAGCCCTCGGGGCGGACCCCAACGAGTATTGGTGCCCTCATTGCGTGCATTTCGCCCTGGACGTCCTTAGTCGTGCGCGGGGGGTGTGCTGATGGCTCTATGGACGCCGTTAATGCTATCGGGAACGGCATTTTGGTTTGATGCAGACGATGCAAGCTCTATTACCGAAAGCGGCGGCGCGGTTAGTCAATGGGATGATCAGACCGGCGCCTATAGTGCTGTGCAGGCAACAGGGTCCCGGCAACCTACTTACACGGCTTCAGGGTTTAATTCTTCATATGGCCAAATGTCATTTGACGGTGACGACGCCTTCGAGATAGACGGCGGGCTTTCGGGATCCGCGGATGATTGGGCGTTCTTGTATTTCGGTACATCGGTTGACAGCCCTTCGGCTGTGCCGTTTCTCTTCGATAACGCTACAAGCCGCCTCATCCCATCCTTGGACCGCACGAACAAAATTGTATACCTAGACGGGGCTGCGTGGGTTGAGGGTAGTACGCGTAAGATTGGTGACGCTCTTGTGGCCTGGAACATGATCGCCACTGATGCATCCGTTATAAACCTCGATGGTGTGGAAATACTGTCGGGCGGCGATTATGATCAACTTGCTATGGGTGGGCAGACGGCTATAGGGTCGCGTTACAACTATGACGCGGGCAGTTGTCTCACAAATGGGACGACTATTACACACCTTGTTCTGGTAAAAGGGGGCGTTACCGCTGAGGAACTGCAAAAGCTCGAAGGATGGGCGGCGTGGTCGCGTGGGTATGCGAGCCTATTACCAGTTGGCCACCCGTACAAGGATGCGGCTCCGATAAGCGACGCGACTCCACCGACTAACGTATCAAGCGCCATAGCTTACGCCGACACTGTGGGGAGCGTTAAAGATCTGTTTTTCGGGTGGACGGATGGCACCGACGAAACCGAATACGCAGGCGCTACGGCCGGCTATACCCTGTCGGGGTCTGACTACTGGGAACAAACGGACGGGACGTTTTCATCCTCTCTTACGGCGTACAAAAAACGCAGCGATGAGAACGGCGCCGGCCGATGTGCGGCGGCGGCCCCAGGGGTGTCAACCTCAGTGACAGCCGGGAAGATTCGGGCATGGGATGCAGCCGAAAACTATAGCGATTTAGCAGTATCGTTTTTCGATGTGTCCGGCGGTGATGTGGCCCCTACAGCCGCGACCTTGACGGTCCAAGATGACCAAGATGGCAACAGCGCAACGGCTACCATTACCGGATCATCGCAAGGGTCTACCTCCAACCGGGTATATACGGCCCTCCGAGGCGTGGGCGATTGGACCCTGTCTGCCACTATTACCGGCAACGGTTCGGACACACTGACACTCACCCCCGGGGAGTATATGGCTATCACTGTCCCCTATGAGGGCGCGGTGGTCGGTTTGGCTTCGGGGCCCTCATATTTCCACGTATCGACAACCCGATCAAGGATGGAGCGGATACGGGACCGTATGGCGCAAGTCGTTTTGCGGCAAGCAGAAAAATCGCTATATGGTCTCTCGGTGGAGTATTACGAATACCCCGGAGCCACCCCGGTGACTATCAAGGGCATACTCGATCCGGATCAATTCCGGACGTCGTTTATGGGCCAGGGGGTCACCGATCTTCGAACGTTTACTATTACGGTTCCCCGGCAAACCGGATTCCCGCCTACCCGTTTTAAAACAGGGCATTTGATCGGGCGGGATTCGGTTAAGTATTCTATCGATGATGTGGAATTTGACGCCGAGGAGGAGAGCAAATCCCCGGCGTTCCGTTTTCAGTGTAGCCGCTACGATAGGGATTCAGTGGAGTTTGACGGTGCCTAGACTTGACGTTGCATTGAAGCGATTGGATGAGATTGAAGCCGGCCTTGAGCGGGCGGCTGAGTCTATTGGGTCCTACGCTGAGGCACTAACCGAGGAGGTTATGTCGGTCATATTCGCAACAGCTGCCCGGGAAATCACCGGAATGGTACGTGGTTTCCTGATGGTCAATCTCCTTCGGTCTGGAGTTGGGCAACGAACGAAAGGCTATGATAGTACTAACAACCTCCAGAGGGCGGTGAAAAACTCTATTGTCCGGGCCCGAATGGACCGGGGGCGTTTAGTAATTCGGGTGCAAATGCCCACCAATATGCCGGCATATGTAGATGGTAAGGGCAACTCAACCCCGTTTTATGAGGTCGCTGGTAGTCTAAATTATGGCGCGGTGCGCGCACCCCATCAGTCTAAGCAGCAAGTGGACCTCCCCACGGGTATGGTTCGGACCACATACGGCGCGGCAATCGGGGAGCGAGCCAAGCGGACAGTTAAAAAGTATGCGCTTGGCGGTGACGTATCTGCCCGGGCTTTGCATTCGGTCGAGGCGGGGAGCAAGGCTAATCGTACCCCCGGTCGAAAAGGGTTCCAGATTGGCGTTGCGACGAAGGACACCAAGAAATCGGTAACGTTATCCGGGGGCGCGGTGGTGATTAAGCCCAAGAACTTTTATCGGCTCACTAAGGGCCAGCAAGATATTCTTTTGCGCGAGTTTTTCAAACGGGTTGAGAAACACGCGTTCGTGATTCTAGGCCGAGAAACAAGGGCCGCATAGTTTGAAAGGGGCCTACCATGGCCGTGAGTCCCACTATTTACGCCAGCCAGATAACTTGGGGCGGCAACACTTGGAGCAAGAGCGACACCGGCGGGCCGCTGGAGGTCCGATATGTCCATGAGTCCACGGCCATAGAGGACCGGACCGGGGACGCTGAGTATAGTATGGCTACGTTCATCGTGGACAAAGTGGTCCGGGCGACGGTGCGTCTACGGGATGCAATTTTCAGCGCAGCACTTGGGGCGGCTACCTCGGACTTGGTTATCACGCTCACCAAGGCCAGTGGGACGGGTACGATCACCCTTACAAACATGAAGCTCATGGCGGTTCGCCCGAGTCAGTCCCGAGCCCAACTCTCGGAGAATGAACTGGAATTTGTGCACGAGTCTGCCGACGGAACTACTAACCCGGTAGGAGTGGCATAATGACCGACGCGGATCTGCAGTACGATTATATGCTTACTCATATCCGGTTGCATTCGGCGTCAGATCCTATCGCATGGACGCCCCGATCTGTGGTCATGGCGTTTAACATTCTCCCACCCCCCGCAGTGCGGTTCGACGATTGGAAAGCCGCGTTGCCGGGGGATATAGGTTTGACCGATGAAGACCAGCAAAAGGCGAATGATCAAGCGCGAATGCTGGTTGAGCTCGAAAAGCATATTGACAAGGATAGCCCGGTGCAATGAGCGCGAACCCTCTAGGCATTAACATACCTCTGACGGTGAACGTGAAGGAGGCCCTTGGGGATCTCAAGGGCGCCAAGGCGGACTTGAGTGCCGAGATTAAGGAAATCAAGTCCGCGATCAAGGACGCTAAGGACGCGGGAGATCAAACGGGGGTGGCCGAGGGTAAAGCCCGTTTGGATACGCTTGCGGCTAGGCGGCAAGAACTCGCGGACAAGATCAAGACGAAAAAGCAAGTTGATGCCCAGATAAAGAATACCCTCGGCCGGCAATTAGAGAGCCGGTTCAATCAGGCGCAGCGCTTCATGCGAGGAGGGATTACCCTCGGGGATGTGGACCGAGGGGCGCAGCTATTGGGCCGCCGAATGGTTACCGCTGGCCTATCGGGCCGGATGCAAGGGACGGCCGCAGGTAGAGGCCTAGTCCGGGCCGGTGCGGCTATTAGCCGAGGCGGTCAATTTCTGACGGCAGCGGCCGCGAAAGTTGCTGGCCCGATTGCGGCCGTCGCGGCCGTCGCGGAGATATCCCGCAGGGTATCAGAGGCGCATTTCATGGGTCAACGGCAAGCGGCCGAGGCGCAAGGAGCCGCAGCGGAACAGCTAAAGCAGTTATCTCTTGGTGGCGTTTTTGCCGGTGGGCTTGGCGGGTCCGCTCTCGCGGACATCCAGCTACGGGCCCAGGCGGACGGCCGCCGGATGCGGGAGGCGTATATAGGCGCCTCTCTTATGGAGTACACAAAGAACGCTTTCGGACTTACGACTCCGGACGCGGACAAAGCGGCGGCGGATTCGGTCAAGCGCAACATTGAACTACAGCGGAATCTAGCGGAGTTGGGCCCCAAGGCGCGTAAGGTTACCATTAAAGGTATCATGGAGGATCCGGCATTTATTCGGCGGTTCGGTACTTTCCGTCCGATTATTGCGGCGGATGATGAGCTTGGCCTTTCGGAGTTGTTTTCCAGCCTATTCTCCAATGATCCCAAAACCAAAAACCTCAGAGTCCAAGCGGAGAAACGTCGGGCGCAAATCATTGACGGTATGATACAGAGCCGCCGGGACGCGGAACGGCTCCGGCGCGAAAACCCCATGCATGCGTTTAACGACCAAAACTTTCAATTTGAAATGAGAGCGCAAGAACGCCAATCATATGAGCTCTCCTTGCAGTGGAATCCCTATTGATGGCTACTACGTTTTCTATCGGCGGTGTGAGCTTTTCAGCGACCAGCACAAGCGACGGTCGTAAGGCATTGGAGATTTCCGTTGACTCCCGGGCGTATGAGCTCAAACGCTTCCACCCGCCGGGCACGTCGGGGAATATAATCATACGACCCCAGGGCCCCAATGGCGGAAAAATCCGTTGCCTGATGCGGTACATCGGGACGGTATCGTCGGCGGATGCTCTTTTTGTGTCAGACAAAGCCGCGTGGGAAAACTCAGCGGTTACCATAGTTGACGACGCCGGACAGAGCTATACGACATGCAATCTTGACCCGGGCAGTATGCGAAGGGTTACCCCGCCACGGGCTACCGGCGCCGGGAGTGGAAAAGTGTTCTTTGAAGCCGAGGCAGTATTCACACGGGATGGAGCCACATAATGGGTACAATTGCCCCCAATGCTACGCAAGGGAAAGCACTATACGAAGGGTCTCAAGCGTTTTACGACCATAACGACGCCGGCGACCCTATGAGCGGCGGGAGTTATTCCCACGACGAATACATCATGAGCGGCACAGAAGCCGCAAGTTGGTGCGACTATTTCCGGTATTTGAATAGTGTTCTCCAGTCCGGGGTGAGTTCGTTGGGCGTCCGAAATGAGACCGGCGGGACATTGTCCGCGGGGTCGTTGGTGTATGTGTCGGGGTACGATGCGGGAGAGTCAAAAGCCCTAATCTCCGCAGCGGCGACTACGTCCCCGAGTGAGGCGCCACAATGCGTGCTTGCCTCGGACATATCCAACAACTCCAACGGGGTCGCATATCTTGCCGTCGAAGTGACGTCGATTGATACGTCCGGCGCCAGTGCCGTTGGGGACATGGTCTATCTATCCACTACGCCCGGAGCGTGGGCGTATTCAGCGCCAGCGGATCCAAATGCCTCGCATATTGTCGGGGTGGTCACGGCAAAGGATGCGGTGTCCGGGTCGATCTTGTTTTTCCCCGGCATTAAAAACACCACCCGGATCAATTCCGGCGCCATACCCTCACACTCGTTGACCCATGAAATCATGGGGTCGGATGAAATCAACACGCTCGCGCTTACGTCCGGGACGATTAACGGCGTAGTAATTGGCGGGGTCACCCCGCAAGCCGCGACATTCACCGACGTGACTATGCCGGACTCCGCGACTACGCCCCCGCTCAACATCACGGCCCGGAGCGCGGCCCCGTCCGCCCCATCAAGCAAAGATATCTACCTCGACGACGGCACCAATACGGCCAGCGGATCTCCCGGGTGGCGCCAATACAATGGCGCAACATGGGACGACATTGGCGCTATAGCCCCTGGGTCGGGGGACGTGACCGGCCCGGGGAGCTCGACCGATAACGCTTTCCCCAGGTTTGACGGGACCGGCGGAAAAACTCTGCAGGGCGGGCAGACGACCGAGGACGATAGCGGCAACGTGACAGTAGCTGCTAACCTTTCGGTATCTGGCCAGGAGTATAGCCCCACGGTTACGCTAACCGACGGCGCGTCGATTGCTTGGGATCTTGATAGCGGAAACGTGGCAAAGGTGATTCTTGAAGGGAATCGCACTTTGGCGAACCCTACCAATATGCAGGACGGCGGGGTGTACATTTTGCGGGTCATACAGGACGCGACAGGCACCCGGACGCTTGCGTATGGTGCCAACTACAAATGGTCCGGCGGTACGGTACCGACTCTCACGACCGCGGGTGACTCAGTGGACATACTCACCTTTGTCTCCGATGGGACGTATATGTATGGCGTAAGCCAATTGGATTTCCAGTAATGCCAATCCCCTTTGGATACATGGCCCCCGCGGGCCCCTTAGCCGGCTCGGATTGTGTGCTCCTCTTGCACATGAACGGCGCGGATGAGGGTACGACGTTCGTAGACTCTAGCCCCTCGGGGCATACGGTCACGGCGAATGGTGACGCGGAGACTTCGACGGATCAAACGTATTTTGGCCCGTCGTCGTATTACGGCACCCAGTCGGGGAGCGGAAACCTGTCAGTAGCGGACTCCTCGGATTGGGATTTTGGTACAGACGATTTCACCATGGATTGTTGGGTACGTGTCGGGGTGTCAAATGGGTTTATCCCCGTGCTTAGTCAAGGCGACATGTACGGGAACGACTATTGGTGGTTTTATATTGAGTCGAGTCGTATACGCTTCCAATTCGCCGAGGGCGGGACCGCCCGACTAATCATTGCATCGGACGCGGATATCGCCCTGAATACGTGGCACCATGTAGCTCTGACGCGTGACGGCTCCACCTTCCGGATAGGCGTCGATGGAGATTATACGGGCTCCGGGTCCACCTCGCACACTATGCCGTCAATCGCCGATTCGGTCTATGTGGGGAAGGCGCGGCTCTCCCCGGATGTGTCTTTTGAGGGGTACATTGACGAGGTACGTATCCGCAACGGCACAGCCGAATGGACTAGCGATTTCACACCGTACACCCTCCCCTATGTCTAGAGGTAATTATGTCCTATTTTGGCGCGGTATTCGGTGCGGCTTTGGGCGACCCAGATAAACACCTTTCCACTTTTGTCCCCGAGTTGGTCCGAAGCGACACGGCTCTCCGCCTCAGATTGCAGCCGGCTACGGGCTTCGGAAATGCTTGGTATTCGATCTATATCAACGCAACGCTAGCGGCTACAGTGTACTTACCCGAAGGCCTTGAGCGTATGAAGGAGATCCCAACTCCTGGGGCTGGCGCGTTTTCTGTCCGGGTGCTCCATCAGGGGATGAACCCGACGACCAGTATGCTACACGTTACCCGGTCCTTGGAGAACACAGCGCAGCGAGTGACGTGCGTTTTCGATTGGGACTACGAAATCGTGGGCACGTTTAATGATGACGGGACGGAAAACTCCTCACTGGTCTTTAGTGCCTTGAGTGGTGTCAGATATTCGTCGGTCACACAAATAGACCGGACCACCCGTGGAAAGTTCCGTTGGGAGAAATACGAGTCAGGAGGCGATGCATATGTGGACGTATTCCGTGGGGGGACACGGGTAGCATACACTAACGCATTCACGCCCCCGGTTTTTCCGCACAGCACTTTACAGCCCCTATTGGAGGACAATGACAGCGGAGTCACAGGTGCGCTCACCGTCATGCCATTTGCGGACGGATCCGGAGAGGTGATCCTCCGCTGGCCCGAGGCGATGAACATCCTACGCGACCAATCGGACCCCCCGACCACCGTAGTCGATACCGTTGCGTTCAACCGAGCGGACACCTACACCTGGACAGAGCCGGAAGGACTTGCGGCGGGTACGTATTATTACCGTTTGCAAGGCGTATCTGATACCGGCGACGACGGGGACGAATCCCCGACGGATACGGTAGTCGTACCAGGACCGCCGGCACCTCCTACAGAGTTGGCGTATGCTTCGGGGGATGCGGCCGCAACCGTATTATCCTTTACCCCCTCGACTACGTCCGGTGCCACCTATCGGGCGTATATCCAGCAAATCGGCGCGGAGTATCTTGACCTGGAGACCATAGCCGCCACGGCGATAGCAGGCGCCACCAGCATAACCCTTCCGGCGATTACCGGGGCCCCAGGTATTGCGCGGGCCATAGTCCGGGCGGTGTTTGGCGGGGTGGAAGAGGAAAATGCCAACGTTATCGAATTGGAATATGATAGCGGTGGCGCGTATGTGACTCCCCGCCCCAATGCCCCGGGCATACAGTCGGTTGACGTAGATGGCGGAGATGATTTGACCGTTGTCGGATCCTATGACGCCACCGAGGAAAAATCCACGGCTACAGAGCTGCAGCTATTCCGGCGCGCCCCGTCTGGGTCCTATGATTTTGGCAGTCCCGACGCTACCGGGGCTTTGGCTGTACAGAGTGAGAGCCCGCTTAAAATAGCGACCCTCACAGAGACCAACATCGCCCCGAATGGGTGGTACTATATCGTCCTCAAAGCCGCGACGGCGGCGGGGGTACTGTCCACGGATCCATCGGATGAGCGGCGGGTGTATATCGACACCGATAACCTCGACGCTCCGACCGGCGACTTTGTGTTGTCTAGGGGGTAACATGCACGCAGGCGAGCTTGAAGCGACCGCTACAAACGACACCACAGAGGTTGAGGGGGTTGTTGAAATCGACTCCCAGCTTCGCTCAGATTGTCACGTAATGAGTATGGAGAGTTCAGAGGGGACGGTGCCGGGCAAAGCGGTCATAGTCCAGACGTTTGGGACCGACTATGAACAGCCCAACACCCTCAACCGGCATACGGGGTCAGACAAACCCTTGCAATACGGGTCTAGGGTGCGGATTCTGGTAGGTGATTCGGTCATGTTTTTGGGGTCCATTCAAAGGCGTATGGACTCGGGAAAGGCGGATACCGTCACCTGGATTGCCCTTGATGACTCAACCCTTCTAGCCCAAATACCGATACGGGGCGCGGTAGTCCATGACACCGTAGGGACCCAAGCCAACCAACAAATCAAATTCATTAGCCGGTTTGTGCCTCAGATGAATCCCGGCGGTCTGTGGAATTGTGTTGGAGCTACGTTCTCCACCCTCGGCGGAACTACTTTTCCGGTATTCGCCCCATATGCGCATTTTGGCCAGAATTACGAACAGCCTGATGAGACATTCGGCACCGAGTTAGTAGATGGGCAACTTGCCCCCTGGACCCCCCGCCGGGCCCTCTTGTACTTTTGGCTCCTCGCGAACATCTCGCCAAATCTCGGCATTCCAGGCTTGGACGCGTCAACGTGGCGGAGTATCTACGCGTCGGAGCGAATCTCATGGGATTTCCGGAGCGTGGAGGGTATGCGTGGCGTGGATCCGGCTTATGGCAGCAGCTCAAACGATCCTCTCGACCGTAAACTCCCAGACATGAATTTCCGGGGCGACAAGATGTTATTCGCGATTGAAAAGGTACTGGTCAATGCGGGCACCCATGGACAACGGCTTGTCTCTGGTCCGATGCAAGGGCACCCGACCCTCGGGAATGACAAGCCGGGGGTGTACAAGTCCGTGATGGACTTCTACCCGAAAGGATTTTCGGGGGTATTCGGGGGTGCAAATGGGACTATCCCCATCCTACGCGGTGGGGAAGCCAATACCATAAATACCGCATTTGATTTCCAGCTGGATGAGGACGCAACGAAAGTGGCTGAAGCGTGCCTGGTCGAAGGGGATCCGGTCCGGGTTGAGACCAGCCTTGACTATGACGACGACCCAACCGACACCCTCAAACCTGCATGGACCGACGCGCAAGAGCTCGCGTTTATGTATGTAGTCCGAGGGTTTGCGGCGGGAGGGTATGACAAAGATACCGTACAATACGCCCGCATTCCACCGGCGCAAGGGACTACTCTAACCGACCACCCCGCACCATGGGAGGAGGCGGACGGGCAAGACGGGCGAGTCTTGGCGTTTGCCAACACCCCCGATGCGGTGCAACTCGCCCGCCAATGCTACCCGACGGTGTTCCGAGCTTTCCGGGCGGTGACCGCCCAATTAGGGGCGGCTCTCGACGGTGCGGACGACCGATACAGCGACACCACCAAATACCCCCGGCTCTCCGCCCGCCGTCCAATCATGCCTGAGCAATTGCAATTTCTCCTCAAGGATATCGAGGCGGGGGATAGCGACCAAATTAACTGGCTCAGGACTCAGTACCCCGTCCGAATACGCGTACAGCGGTCCGACGGGGAGTACGTTGACGCCCCATTAGGCACTGGTATTCGGGTTACGGGGGATGGCCTTATCTGGCTCGACGGGCTAGCCGAAGCGGTAGACCGACCAGCGGGCCAACCCCCGGCCCCGTGGTGCATATACGAGGGGAGCATCTACAACTCGGTGCTCTATGGCTACAAGCCAACCCTCCGAAGCCTCAAAATAAACGCGGCCGTACCAATGGATCACCGGGTATCTGGATACCGCGATATATCCATAAACGAGTATCCAAGTCTGTTTGCCGAGTCGTATAAGACCGCCGTAGAGGGTTTTCCGCTTCTGTATGTAGACGCCCCGGGTGGATTCCAAGAACACCATCAGGTGGATTCGGAGCCCTCTCTTGATGCCCGGTACTACACCCAAGCGATAGGGGGTGAGCTGGAGACAATCCCGGCGCCTATTACGCGGCTACTCCCTCCAGGATCAGAGGACTTTGCGGCCCGCGATGTTGCCCGCCGACGACTAGCCACCAGCCGGCACCCGGTCCGCCGGACGTCGTGGAAGCTGTGCGGCATACGCCCGGAGTATGCGTTTTCGGCCGGGGATTGGATCCACAAAGTACGAATTATTGACGGTCCGGCGGACGATCAGGATTACATAATCAACGCGCCGGTCATGACGGTGACCTTCGACTTTGCACAGCAGATGACTATCATAGGGGGCTTGATTTCAAATGTCACTGGTGCTAACGCCTGAGCGCGTCCCGGTAGTCGTCGATAACACCGAGGCGGAGGACTGCCCGCCGTTCGGTGTCTTGGAAATCATGGGCGTGTCCGGCACGTCTAGCCTCGACGCAAACTACAACTACCGGGGCCGTAAGCCAACCGGGTTGAGCCTTGGTGCCGTGATATTTACCCAAGGCGGTGGCCTCCTCTCTGAATCCGAGGGCCCTGGGTGGCTCACTACGGGGCCCGTGCAAGTCGCCTATGATGCGGATGATGGAGACCCAGATGTAGGGGACGAAATCGGGACGAAATCCGGAAGTTTTTTGATGTCTGCTAATGGGTCGGGGTGGCTTGTCCTAGCAGTCGATACTGACGAGGAGGTCGCCGTTGTCCGCGTTTGAGATCCTAGGAGATAAGACAGGGCTAGTCCCATGCATAAACACCGACGCGAGTAACGCGTGCCCCCCGTTTGGCGTTATGGAAATCATGGGCGTGTCCGGTACGTCTAGCCTCAATGCGTCCTACCAGTACCGGTTGAGGCGCCCCACGTCTAACAGTTTGGCCCAGGTCGCTTTCTTCGCGGGCGGGGGTTTTGCTGCAGATGCCCAAGGTTTTGGATTGGTGGGGTACGAACCCGTGCAGGTCGCCTATGATGCAGACGACGGCGATCCGGATGTAGGGGACGAAATCGGGACGAAATCCGGAAGTTTTTTGATGTCTGCTAATGGGTCGGGGTGGCTTGTCTTAGCGGTAGACACTGACGAGGAGGTCGCCGTTGTCCGAAAAACCGGGAGCGGTGGGATTCAACTACTATTCTCCGAGTTGGCGACCTCTGATTATGACGCCTCTCCGGGGGCGTTTACCTCAGACGCTTGGACCGTTGCGCGGCAATATGATCTCACCGGACCCGAAAAATCCGGGCTAGTATGTGCCAACAATTCAACTATGATTTTGACCCCGGCTAACACCGCATTTGGTAATCAGCGATGGGTGATGAATCTGATTTTCTTATGTTCTGGAACAACCTACTTGTCCGGCCGGGTGCGGGTATACGGCACCATCGGTGATGATGAGGACGAGTTGATTTGTACCCTACGGAATGGGCAAGCACAAGCCGCCGGCACCAGGGTGGTGTTTGGGTCGGAGGCGTTTGACGTTCCAGGGTCAGGCGTGCATCCATATTGGGCAAGTCCATTTGTTGGTACGGTCGATATTGGCGCAGACGAAACCGCCCAAGTGGACTATCTCAAATTTGAGTATTATGTGACTAGCAACGCCACGACATGGTCAAACATAAATACGGATGCCACAGAATTATGGATCTATAACCGCTAGCGGCATATCGTAGTCAGGCGCTTAATCCACGCCCCACACCGCATACACCTAACCCCTGATGAGATGGCATAGGCGGAAAACCATGTACCTCGGCGCTTCAGCGGGTGGCGTAGTAGTACGCAAGTGAGGCGCAAAAACATCCAGCGGAGAATGCCCGGGTCACCGTTTGCGCTTTCCCATGTTCGCATCTTTGGCCTTTCGCGTTTTCAGTAGCGCCAATAGTCGCCCCCTGGGGCCCATATTGTCCAGGGCGTCTGTTCCAGTGTACGCGGGCATAACGGCCCAATGAAGATTCCATAATGCGATATCTTTGTGTCGGTCCATGATACCTCCTTGGTAAGGGTGTACCATGAATATCGACTATTCTTCTTCGTCATCTTCAAGGAATTCGGCCAAAAACTCACCGTTCGCTTCACACTCATCCTCACAAAGCAATTCGACACACGTTGCCCAATCGTATACCATGGCCCGGAGATCATCGGCGTACCAGTCGCCCGCGTGGAGGCGGATAGTGGCACATTCTTTCGGCGGCTCATCGGGGAGGCATGCCAATACACTGATTTGTAGCGTCCCGGTGTGCTCATTTGCCTCTATGACCACCTCCCGGCCGGATTCATTGTTGTATCTATACGTGGGGTGTTGCATGTCAATTTCTCCGATACTCCATGGCCCGCCCCTTCCCCGAGCCCAAAGCGTCGGGGATGACCCTACGCCCCACCGCCCGAATAAGCCCAAGGGCTAGCAGTTTCCGAACACGGTCTCTTGCCACCTTAACGCAGATGTTATTCTTGTCGGCGTAGTCTTGAGCGGTCCACCCGCGGTGTTCATCCTCCGGGAGTTGGAGCCCGTCAAGCTCTATGAGGATGGGATTTTCGTCGCTTTTTGGGCCTGATGTAATAGAGGTTTGATTTTTACGCCCCATGATATGGCTCCCTCTTTGCTGACTGCCAAATCCAGAAACCCAAAATGCACCTGAGAATCCAGCCGGCGGGCGTACCTACACCCAAGGCATTGCAGCGCAGGGCATGTTATGCCCGTCCAGTACGGGTTTTGCGTCATACAGTATTCGTGCACATGTCCGCGGATGGTGACGTCTGCAACAGGTTGCATGCTCTGGATATGCCATAGTAGATTATGAACATGTGCTTTTTTCGGGCCGGTGGATACCCCGTGAGGTATGCCCGTCTTGGTAGTATGGTGTTTGAGATCAAACACCCGGCCGTTGATGTTTTTGAATTGCGTGTTCTCTATCTGAAACTCATTTCCCACCTCCCTGCATTTGTCAACTATCCAGTTCTCGGCATCAAAACTGTTTCCGACATGGTACGCCGTACCACGCACCATGTAGTTGTATTTCGCGCCTACGTGCTTGACCACTTCGGAGGCGATTGTGCATTGCTCCTCGATGTCGGTGGTGATATGCTCAGAGCCCTTCTGTTTAGGCGATGGCCCGTCGATCATGTCACCGATCCATAGTGCAAAATGGTAATTTTTGAGGAGCATGCCCGCAAAAAGCTCCCACGTTTGCCGTTGCAGTTTCCCGAGTTTGCCGATTCGGGTACGGGGGTTGGTGGAGTCGTACCAATATTCGGGCGGGGTTAACCCGTAGTGTGATCCGCAATGGGGGTCTGATAGGACGATACCTTGCATAGGGTAATTCTACCCTATGTTTCAGAACATGTCAAGGTCTAAGTCGTTGTCAAGGGCTATCCTATGCAACGCCTCCCTGGCGGGTTGCAGCTCGACTCGGTCACGGTATTTGATTTCATTCCGAAGCCATAGGTCCAGGTCGCGCAATGCCTCAAACGCGTCCGGCCCTCTAACGGATTTGAGCGCGACTTCTTCCTCTTCTGGTAGATCAAATTGTAGTGTTATCGTCGGCATTTTCTTCCTCCTCCATAATCTCCAAATTGTCCAAACTCCAAGCCCACTCTTGGAGGTCAAACCGTTCCCGAAGTATCTCGTCAATCACTTTTTCCAATTCGTCCATAGCGTTCTCCAAAAACGCCGGGGGCCCGGAGCACTCGCCCCAGGAGAACCCCCGGCAGGGTGAGAGGTTACTTATGGTAACGTTTTCCGATCCATCCTTCGGCCTCGATGGGCAGACCTTCGGCCCATTCGGGCACTTGAGCCATTAGCGTACCCACGTTTTCGGCTTGGGCGGCCCATTCGGGCACCTCGGCTACTATCTCATCGTGGACGTGCATAACCACATGGGTTCCATCGGCTTCAATACGCTGCAGGGCTTCGACCAGCAAGTCCCGGGCTATGCCTTGCACGGCATTCTCGACTATTACCCCGTACCATGTCTCTATTCGTACCCATTTTTTGTACGTCGGTGACCATTGGCGGCCGTCCACGCCCATATAGGTCAGGGCGTCCCGGGTGCGTCCAAACTTATCAGGGCCCGTCGTCACTATAGGCTCATAGTACGATATCGCCCGCCCTGATGGGAGGAGCATTTGTAGCCAATCCTCCCGCATTTGAAAACGTATCCGGCCGCATTTGTGGGGGGTCTTGGTCTTGACCGTCTTCAGACATGCCGTATAGAGTTGGTTCCAGAATATAGTAGTCAAAACCCGGCTATCTCTCCATGACAGGATTATCTGCTTGCACTTTTCATCGTCGCCAAATTCGACCCCATACACGTCGGCCATTTTTCTGAGTGCGGGGATCCACCCACCGAAGCCCAGCCCAAGTTCTATCGGCTTGCCCATTGTTCTCTGCTCTTTTGTCACAGAGTCATAGCCCACTCCAAACGCCTCAGAATACGCGATTTTGTATAGGTCGAGGTGGTGTCTGTACGCGTCAAGGACCCCCTCCTCCTTGGCCAGCCATGCCAATACTCGCCCCTCAATACTTGCGAAATCATACGCCACCAGAACCTTACCGGGGGGTGCCCAGAACATCGGCCGGATAGCCATTTTGGCCGCTTGGGCCACGTCCCCATAGAGGGCGTCCAACTCATCCAGCCCGAATAGCCTAAACGCCTCGGGCGCTTCGGTGTCGCATGCCTTGGGCAGGTTTTGGACTTGTACCCCCGAGCCGCTGAATCGTCCGGTAGTCGCGCCATAGTATTGATGGAGCCCCCGGACCCGGCCGTCATTGCACACCATGGATTGCAGGCGTGCATATTTAGCCGTCGAGGCCAAGCTCATTGATTGCCTGAGCTCTAGCAACCTCCTGCATTTGTCGGGGATGTCTTTGGTCAATGCGTCGGCCACCGTTTGGGCCGTTAGATTAGGGAGGTCTAGGCCCTCCGAATGCAGCCATTGGAGGGACGCGGCCACCTGGGTGGGTGTCGATACTTCGCCGTTGGTTAGCTCGTGCACCCGTAACGCTAGGGGGAGCTGATATGCCTTGAGTTTGGCCCTAACGGCGTGTATGGATTCCGTATCGACGGCCACCCCCCGGGCATTGATAGCGTGATCCAATAGCCATACGGCCCGCTCCCCTCCTTCTAGGATGCCATTGTTCGGCAGGGCGGCGCCTACGGCGTATTCAATTTCGACGTCATGCAGGCAATACTTTCCCAGGGCCTCAAGGCTTTCCGGGTCGTGCCTCCATCGTTGCCATATGGCGCCGTCGTCATTCTTATAGGTGTAGATCAAGTCTTGGATTTGGCGGTACCCATTGGCGTCCAACATCTCCTTATCCGCCTTCAGAGGCGGGTGGGGTTTGCAGGTCTGCAGCATTACCTTAGTGCCAGATGCGTCCTTCGCGGTCAGGCCGAGAGCCTTACAACATTGGTCGAGCCCACGCGGGAGCGAGTACATAGACGCGGCGGCCATGGTGCAATGGACACGGTCTATGGGCAGGCGGTCGAATCCGTATTGCGCCATTTTGGTGCTCCATATCGCCACTTCAAACCCCGCGTTCCACGCATTAATCGATTCAGCATTACTCACTATGGTATAGAGAGCCTCTGTAGGGATCCATGGCGGGTTGAACGCCCCCGGAAAGCATTCTCGGACATCTCGGGGGGCCCATAATTGTGGCGGAAACCCCTGGGCCTTCACTGCTAAACAGAGGACCCGCGTAGTAGGGTCCTCGGCATAGCGGTACATGCCCGCCTTCCGCAAGTCCACCCCTGAGCATGTTTCAAAATCTATATAAATACCCATACTGTCATTCTCCTCAAAACACCCCGGGGGCCACTATGACCCCCGGGGCTTTACCAGTGCGGCCTAACCAAACAAGCCATTCGGGTCAGGCGTGGAGACCGGGGCCTGGGCGATAGGTGACACCGGGGCAAACTCCTTACTCCCGTCGAACCCGCCGGACGAAAGAGGTTCATCATCCCCCACCTTCTGGAGCCCATTCAAGTAGGCGGTAATGCCCCCCGTACCTTTGGTGTACGGCTTGACCGTAAAGGCGCCGAGGGCCTTACAGCCGCAATAAATAAGGGGGGTCTTCTGGGGCTGAGGGGTGTTGTTTTCGTCGCTCACATACGGGGCGTTCTGGTTGTTACCCGATACTACCCACATATTAGCGAATTCGGGGTATGCCAGCTTCCTCAATTGGTTTTGGTTGTCGGTAGAGGTGTCCCCGTCTTGGATAAACAGATGACCATTAGGCGGGAACCCGCCCGGAAACACTTTGGCGGCCATAGCCTTCAACACTGAGTCGAGCTGAGCCTTCCAGGCCTGGACGGTTGGGTTTTCCTTGGCGAGGAGTATGACCGCCCCGTATTTCGGGTCCCCACCCTCCTGGCTCGCTTGCGGCTCCCACAGTTTGTGAACGAATCTTGCCCGCCCCACAGGGGTCTTAATATTGCACCCAGGCAATCCATTTCTCCCTTCCCAGATTTCTCCAATTTTCCCTTGCATAATCCGATCCTTTCACAGCGAAAACATGAGTACGGCCCACAGCATCACAGCGATGAAGCAAACCAATACCCAAAAATCATCAATGTAATTCATGCCTCAAACCCTTTCACATTGTCAAAAAATCCAGATACGCAATCATTACCCCCCTCGGGGCAGCGCAATTTCGCCTTGCAGAAATAGCAATGACCCCCCGGGACCAAAGGCGCTTTGGGGTCGTCGGTAGCGTTACACGCCGGCCGCAAAACCGAGTCGCCCCACTCAAGCAGGTCGTCCCGGTCTATGTGTGACTCCGCTACCTTTGGCCCGGAACGCCTCCGAGGTTGAATAATGCACATAGACACCCGCCGGGCATACACCACTCCGAGGGCGTAAATCATTAGTTGCGGATTGTCCTCGGCTTTGACGGGGGCAGTCCCATACTTGAAATCGATCACCTCCTCAAACTCGGAATTTAGGGTCACTATGTCAGCGGTCCCCCCGAGGTGGGGATGGATGTTTGGCAGGTATACCCGCACCTCTGACAATATGCGGGTATAACTATCCTCGACAGGCATATGCGAAATCGCCAATTCCACCGCGTCTACCATCTCCTTATCGACGGCTATCTCCCGGCCGTCGGCCCGCATGGTCGAACCAAGGAAAAAACCGGGGGCGTATGCCTGGGTCAAACACTTTTCGAGGACCCTATGGGCTACCGTGCCCCTGCTCGCATGCTCCGATACGGTATCGGGTATACCATCGCACATACGTACACTCCCTGGGCATGCCATCCACCGGGCAGCTCCAGACGGCGATAGCCTATAGTGAAATCCTCGCATTTCCCTTTTTCCTCCTATTCCGTCCATACAAACGAAGGCCGTCCAGACCGCGCCCGTGACCCTGACCCTGACCCTGACCCTGACCATGACCGTGACACTGACCATGACCGTGACCCTGACCATGACCCTGACCCGGACCATGACCCTGACCATGACCATGACCGTGACCCTGACCCTGACCATGACCCTGACAAGTGCCCTGACCAGCATAGCTGCAGGTGATTCATAGCTTGCCCTCCCCGGACCTTGAACCACACACTGCTCCGGACCATGACCATGAGCGTAACAATTCTCCGGACCGTGAGCGTAACCATGCTCGTGACCGTGCCCGTGCCCGTGACAAGGATAGTGACAAGGATAGTGACCGTGATAGTGACATTGACCCTGACCGTGACAGTGACTGTTCCAAGTACCTTCGCGCGTGTGTCATATCTACCCCTTGAGGATACCGAACGATTCAATCGCGCTCGTCTGGACATACCAGTCGTGAGGGAGTTTCTGGTAGTCGGCCCAGTCCTTTTTCTCGAATGCGCCGGTATCGTAGACAATTCCGCAATCGCTAAGCTTGGCGCAGGTATCGTTCACCCCCACCAATCGGCCGCAGTAAATATACCTACAGCAAAACAGCGTGACCCGCTCGCCAAGCAGACCTTCGAGACCCTCGCCGCTAACTTCTTCGATAATCCGTTTCATGTTTTTCTCCTCTAGAAATATTCCTAAAAAAAGTGGCTCACATTTTTTCCTGATTGTGATGATAATTCCGACCTCAACCCGGACCCGGACAATGAGCGTAACAATGCTCCTGACCATGAATCTGCTTGTGCCCGTGCCAGTGCCCGTGACAGTGGCCGTGTCAGTGGCAGTGACCCTAACCAGTACCGTTGCGCGTGTGTCATCTACTCGCCCTCTCCGGACCCGGACCTCGACTCGTACCCGCTGCC
>Ga0272442_10002546_pt1 | contig 26329 bp, 23 predicted proteins | sample SSMForm2O_FD_200262 | JGI IMG/M metagenome (GOLD analysis project Ga0272442, IMG submission 200262) | Marine sediment archaeal communities from Little Sippewissett salt marsh, Falmouth, MA, United States - SSM-Form-2O | ecosystem: Environmental > Aquatic > Marine > Wetlands > Sediment ... | reverse complement strand
TGTCCATTTTTCTTCCCCTTCTTTTGTCTTTTTAGAATCAGCCCTACTTTTTTCTAAATTCTTATAACTTATTTTAGCTAAATTTCCATAAGCTTCAGCTCTTAATAACAATAACCGAGCCTTTTGATTATTATAAAATACTCTATTAAATGCATCATTAATTAATTCTATTCTTTTACTAATATCTTTTTGTTTTTCAATCTCTTTTATCTTAGCAGAAAAACTTTCTCCATCTAATAGCTGTCCTGACTCTTTTAATAATTTCAAAGAATTTTCATTTAATTCAGAAAGTATTTGCCCTTCTGTTGTTGTGCTATGCACAATATCCTTAACACTATCTGTATCAAGCCAACATTTAATATTTGAATCACCGCAATAACCAACTTCTCTCCATCTTGATGCATTTGTTCCAACTAAAGCATCTGTAGATAATCCAGGATTTTTAGAAGCACAAACTCTTATTATTCCTCTTTTATAAACAGCAGGATTTGCAATCTCTCCTGCTCCACTTTCAAGACTTGGAGATAATAAACTATATGCAGAAGCACTTCCAGAAACACATTCAGATTCAGTTTTAATATTTGTTAAAGTTGATTGTTCTTTAATATACTGTTCATTAACATAATCTACTGCAAATGAAGTTGAAACTTGTTTAAATCCACACTCTTCTTTACCTCCAACATTAATACATAATTCACTATAACCAGAAGGAGCAGTAAAATCTAAAGTATCAGTAGCATACTCTCCAAGCTTAACATAATCTTGAACAAGCAATCTAGTTGCTGAAACATCTTGATAATAAGAACTTTCAGAACTTCCTTTTAAATAAACTTTATAATAAGCTCCAGTATCTTTTCCAGCATAAATATGATAATAAACTTTATACTGAGAAATTGGAGGATTAGTTGCAGTTGTAAATGGAATCTCATCAAATCTTCCATGAAATTGAGCAGGTGAATCTGGTTCTGTAAATTTATCAATAAAATCTCCAGAAGGATAAACTCCTGAAATAAATGCATTGCAAACTTCAGTTCCAACTTGCTCTGTGCTTCTTGCATTAAAAGCACTAAAAGAATTTGCTGCATAATACTGAGTAAAATAATTTACTGATTGTTGAGCATTATCCCAAGCACTTTGAACAGTTAAATATTCTCCTCCTCCTTTAGTTCCTTGACCAGCTAAAGCAGAAACTAATTTAGGTATTCCAAGTTTTGCAAGAGGAAGAGCTTGTCTCCAAAAAAACTCACAAGAATGAATACTATAAATTTCATCACAAATTCCAGTCATTTTTCCTGTTTCTAAACTATCCTGCATACAATCTCTATAAGAAGTTAAAACAGAAAGCCAACCATCTATTCCAGCTTGTATTCCAGTAAGACAAACAGGAATTATTACTTGAGGAAAATTAGGAAGGCACAAAACTAAACTTCCAATTATTCCTGATTGAACAACATCTCTAACAGCATAAGTTCCTCCAAAATTACATCTACTTGAAGGACAAATAACAGGGTCACAAACATTAAATAAAATTTTACAATCTTTAGGAGACATTACATCTTCACATTGTAATGCAGGAACATTTGCAGCAGGAGCTCCAACTCTTACAACTTGACCTAAAACTCGAATCTGACCACTAATTCCACTTTTATAAGCTCGTGAACCTTGCTCTATTGCCTTAATTGCATTGTCAATTAATCTCTTAGATTCTGTTTCTGTTAAACCTGCAATTTGATTATATGGTTGTCTTGTTCCAGTATTTATTAAAGTGCAATCATCATCTCCTCCTCTATTTTCTTCTAATTGATTAGCTCCAATATTACATAAATAAAAACTTCTAACTCTGCCAGATTCATCATATGCACTTATTTGTCCTCCAACAGGAAGAGTCTGTCTAATAGAAGCATACCATCCTTTTTTAACATCTACTGGCACAGTTTCAGGTAATCCCTTATATGGCTCTGTTTCAAAATACCTTAGTTCAGGAATTCCTTTCCAAGGATTATTATAAGCAGAAGCATCAATTTTTTGAAATCTTAATTTTTTAGGATTAGTTCCTAAACCAGTTAATCTTCCATCACTTTCAATTGAATAAGTTTTTTCAACAACACCCTTATCATCAATAACAACTAAATAATCTTTATTATCTGTAGCATCTCTTAAAGTTCTAACTTTTGTATTTGCATTATATCCATCAGGATATCTATTTGAAGTAATACTTTTTACATCCCCTAATGTAATATCCTTTGTATATCTTACATCCTTAAGTTTTGCAGAAGAAAAAATATCTACTTGAGGACTTTGCAAAGTATCTTGAGCTTGTTGCTGAGAAAAATATGCTTGAGAAGAATCATAAACTTTTGCATAAACAGAATTTAATCTTTTTCTTGCAGCTTCTTTTATCTCAGGACTTGTATCACTTTCTAAAATCAAAGAGTTTTGTTCTATTTCTCTAAGCTCACTTTCACTAATAGTTCCTTGTTCTTTAAAAGCATTATAATCAAGATATTTGTCCATAGGAATCCTATTTCCGTCTTTTTCATAATAATTAGTGTTTGATGTTAATCCGCTTTTAACACTTTTAATAGAATTTTCCATATATTTATTTCTATCAACAACTTCACTTCCTAATCCATCTTTAACATAAGTTCCTTTTTTATCATCCTTTATTCTTGAATTTTGTTTTGAAATAATTCCAGAAAGAACCTTTACATCATCATCAATTTTCTGAGAATTTGCATCATAACAAGCACTTAAAGATTTATAAGTTCCTTCACCAACTTTTTGTTTACAATATTCTGTCCATCCTCCTTCACCTCTCATAACACTTTGTCTTGCAATTGCTTTTCCTCCAAGATTAGAAAAAAAGTTCTTAACAGTTAAAGCAGCTCCAACACCAAGACAAGCAGTTTTCATTGTCTTAACAACCTTACCTAAATCTTCACTTCTTTCTTCCCACTCTGCAATACTCTCATCAAGATTAGAAATAATTTCCTTTGTTTTTTCAGGAGACAACTCAATACTTCTTTGTTCAATTCCTATTTTAAAATCAAAAGTTGTTTCACTTCCTACATTTTCAATTCCAGGAATAACACTAACCTTAGCTGTTTTTTTAAGATAAGGTTTAGTAAGAACAAAACTATAATCTCCAAGAACCTTTGCTTTATTTAATTCAAAAGTCTCTGAATCTGAAATCAAAAAGTCCTTAACACTTTTTAATCCTCCTTTTGAAACAGAAACTCTAAATTTAGCATAATCAACTTCTAAATCCAATAACTCAATTGATTCTACTCCTTTATAATTAGAAATTAATCTTAATCCTTCTTGAAAATCTCTAACATTCAAAGCATATAAAAATTGTTCTTGTTCTTGAGTAACTGTATTCTTATATCTTTTAATTTCAGAAGAATCAATATTTGTCCAAATTGTATTAGCTCCTCCAGCACCTTGTTTCCATTGCCATTCATTGCTTAAGGTACTATATCGAACATATAAATTTCCTCCAACTTCAATTTCAGAATTTTTTGTAAATCTAAAACTATCTAAATAATAAACCTCATTTTTTCTAAAATTAATTGTTTCTGATTTTCCATTTGGTCCTCTTATAAGAATATCTGCACTATATTCTTCTTTAGTTGGCTCATAAATTCCTTCTAATGCAATTCTTCTAAGTCGTCCATTAACATAAGCAAAAGAACTTGAAGCTTCTGTATTCGCTAATTTATTTTTATCACAAAATCCATTATTAATCTGTTTTAATTGTTTTGATTTAGAATAATCTGTTTTAAATTTCTCACAAAGTTCAGCAACAGTTGCTTTTTGCTTTAAATCATTTGCTAACCTAATATAATCAATTAAAGCTTGCTCACCATAACTAATATTATTTATTTTTTCATTTGCAAAATTATTAATAATTGTTTCATAATCTTGTTTTGCCTTATTATAATTATTACTTACTTGAATAAAATTTGAACTTTCAAAATCTTCATTAATAGGACTTGCAAAATCAACAAATTTAATTTTCTTACTATCAAAATTCTCATCTCCAATAATTTCTCCACCAAGAGAAATTATTTTTGTTTTTACTCCCTGAAAAATAGAACCATAAATATTAGTTGAAATACCCCTCATCATGTTTGCTGTTCCTTTAAGTAAAAATAAACCAAGCCCCTCTCCCTTGTCAGTCTCTGGATTATAAAGTTGCATTAGATTATGAGCATATCTTAAATCACTATCTGTTAAACCTCCTTGAAGAGTAGGTTTACTAAGTAATAAAACCTTAGTATCTTTAGCTCCTTTAACACTTCCAACATAAGCAAGATAAACTCCTCGAGTTTCTCCACCTTTTTTAAAACTATATAATAATTCTCCAAGACTAATTTCTTTTTCTTCTTCGCCAATTTTAAATTTAATTTTAGGAGCACTCATTAAAGTAAAAGTTTTATATCCTAAACTAAAAATTCCACTGCTCTCATCTTCTCTACAAGAAATTGTAACTTTTTCTTTTAATCCTGCTTTACTTATTTCTTTAACATAACACTTATCTTCTAAAAACTTTTCTCCAACAGCAACTTCAATTAAATCTTCTCCAACTTTTAATTTAACTCTTTCAGTAGGATTAACTAAATCATTTAATCTCAGTTGTAATGTTGCTAAACAATCAAATCCAGGCAAAGTAATTTTTTCAGAAGTTTTTCCTTCTTCTAAAGAAACACTTCTTAGTTTATTAGTGCCATCATACAAAGAAATTCTAGCAGCATTTATTCCAATATCATCTGCTCTTAAATAACCTTTTCCATTCCAAAATCCATATTGTAATTTTTGTTCATCCCAATCAGAATCACTTAATTGAGGAAGATAAAGCTGTGTTTTTCCAATTCCAAAAGCATTTTTAATATCATATTTAATATTTGCAGTTAAAGTTCCAGAAACAAATTCAGGAACTTTAGAAACATCTTCTTGTTGTTTTAAAACAATAACAGCATATCCAATATTATTTAACACAGGTGAATTTAAATTTCCAGAAACTCCAAGAGCAGCCTTAGCAGGTTGAAAACCAATTCCAGCAATTTCATCTGGATACTCTCCTTGAAAAGAAATGCTTTCTATTGCTTCAACATCAATTAAAGGATTTATTTTTGTTGCTCCTAATTGACAAAAAACAGGAACATTTTGTTCCTCTAGTAAATCACTTCTAACAACAGCAGGAGTACATCCAAAAGGAACAATCTGAATTACAAAATCCTGCCCTGCTTCACACATTGAAGTATCAAACTCTAAAGAACTTTGTTCAAATCCAAAACCTCCTACATTACCATACTGAGTAAACTGTGGAGTGCTTCGAGTATATGCACTAACAAATGAAACTAAAATAATTGCTAATACAAAAATCATTCCAATTCCCAAAACCTTATTCTTTTTCACTTTCTTTTTCTCGCTTTTGTTTAATCTTTTAAAAGATTATTATTTAAACACAATATCCAATCCTCTATCTTCAAATTCAATATAATTTTCTTGTAAATCCTCTATTGTTTGTGGAATATCTAAACTTTCTGCATTTATATCAATTATTGAACTGCTCTTTAATTCATTTTCTAGGATATAGTAATTTTGTTTTCCTCCTCCTCTTAAAGCATTATTAATTGTTTGAGCAGGAATTGTAATATCATAACATTCTTCTTGAGTAATTCCAAATAATCCTCCAATTCCTTCTTGAGGAACTTCAAGACACTCTTCAGAAGTTTGCTCTTCTAATTCAATGCTTGCTTCATTGTAAATATAAACCTGAACCTCATATTGCCCTTCAGATAAAGTCACTTGCTTTTGAGAAGGATAAATAACAGAATCAGAACTATCCTCTGATACAAAAGTAATTATTGCTTCTCCTGTATAATCTACTCCATCTAATTTAAGATTTAAAGTTTTATCATAAGTTTTATCCATAATTAAAATTGTATTTGTCTGAATAGCACTTGATTCAACAAGTTCTGAAGTTGTCTTATATCCCTCTGCTCTTGCAACAACAAAACCATTTACACACTGAGGAAATAATTCCCTTAAACTTCCATCTAAACTAGTTGTTCCCATTTCACAAGTTTCTCCAAAACATCTAAAAGAAATATTTGCAACAACAGGATTTAATGAACTATCATAAACCTGAACATCTATTGGAGTATTTTTATAAGAACATAACTCAGAAACAGGAGTTCCAAAAACACTTGAATCTAAACTTTCTCTTGGCTTATTTCCTTGAATAACAACAGCCATAGGAAATTGGAAAATTTCTTGTCCTGAATAAACCTGAACTAACACAGGATAATTCACATTATAAACAAAATGATATGGAACATAACAAAATCCTAATGCACTCATTCCAGGCTGATTTCCAACAGGATTTGCAATTAAAACACTTTCTTCACTTGGATTAACCTCATAACTACTACTCCAATTTCTTGAATTTAAAAATAAAACATTATTATCTACATTAGGAATATCTAAAACAAAATACTTCTTTTCCTCTGATTGCAAATCAAAATCTCCTCCTTTAACTTTTAATGCAAGAGTATTTGCTTCAATAGCTCTTTCAAGCTCATCAAAAATTTCATTAGCATTCCAAATTTTAGGACTGCAACTTAATTCAACTCCATCAACAGGAGCATACAATCTTAAAAAATCAACACCATAATTTTCTAAAAACAAAGTATCTTGCTCATGATCATAAATTTCTCTTGCATCTGCATATAATGAACCTAACTTAGAATTTACAACAATATTATGATTTCTAACACTTGCACTATCTTCTGCTCTTTCTAATGCAAGCATCATATTTAAATCAACTTCTACACTATCAGAATTAATCTGAACATTTGCCTTAGCAGAATCTCCAAAACTAACTCCATATCCATTTTCTAAATAAGAATCTAAAATACAATCATAAATATCTTGTTCAATATAATTTTCTAATTGTTCCTCCATATCTCTTAAACTTGGAACCTGCTCTTTCTGAATATTGTTTCCAGAAACATAATACCAATAAGGAATAGGATTTCCTAAAAAACTTAACTGAGAAGAAAAAGGCATATAAGAACTTCCAGATTCAAACTCTGGCAATTCAATATATCCTCCTTGACTTTCTAAAACATTTATTCCAACCAAAGTATCTTCTTCAATACAAGCTAAAAAAGAATTATAAACTGGTTCTAAATTAGCAGGAACTTCGCTTTTTACTAACTGATCTCTAACAATAAAAAACACTCCAACACTTGCAACAAGCACTAAAGCAATTATAATAAAAATAGTTACCTGTCCTAATTTATTCCACCTTCTTTTAAGCATAAGAAAATAATGAAAATTATATATATAAAGCTTATTGAGAAATTACTTTTTTCTTACTTATAGCTTCTATTGACTCTTGTACTTTTTCTTCTTGTTTTTTTTGTCTTTTCTTTACTCTTGAAACATATCCTGCAATCTGATTTCTTACCTTTTTACTCGGCATTTCTTTTCCAAGCATTTTTTTATTTGAATTAAAATCTCCTCCTAATTCTTCTAGATTATCCATTAATCGGTTTGCAGTTCTCTTAATTAATCTTGTTTTTATTTTTCCCATTATAAAATACTTCCTTAAGGTTTTTTAAAGCTTTTTATTCAATTTTTTCTATATTATTTAAGAATTTAATAGCTTCAATTAAATTATTTGTTTTCTTTAGTGGTTCTCCGAGACTTAAAAGAATATAATTTAAACCAAATTCTTTTGCTTTTTTGCTTGCCTTTACAATATCTAAATCAGTAATTCTCTTTTTATTAAAAGCCACTAACAAAGACTCTTTATCTTGCTCTTTAACTCTTAAAACCAAATCAGTTTTATTAAATCCTTCAATGCCAATTATTTCTATATTTTTCTTAAAAAGATGCTCTTTAACCTTATCAAAAAACTTTTCGTTTTTTCTTGAACTTGATTTTCTTTTTTTAGGTTTTTCAGATTTTTTTTCTACAACCTCAATTGATTTTTTTTCTTCAACAATTTCTTTTTCCTTATCAAAAATTCCTAAATCATCCTCTTTTGGAGAAGGCAGAGGCTTAGGAATAAATTTGACTTTAGGTTTAAATTCTGATTCAGAAACATCAAAAAATCTCCAAAAAAGTTCATCATTATCCTTAAAAGGTTTTGCAAAATCTTTTATAGCTCGCAAAGCAACCCTTATTGCAGGTTCTTGTTCAGCATCCTTAAGAAATTTTTTTGTTTTTAATTTCTCATAAGCTTCCTTTTCTTTTGATTTAAGAAAATGAGAAAAATTAATTAATTTTTGTTCTTGTCCTTCTAAAAAATGCAATGCAGAACTTCCAACTCTTAAATTACTTGTTTTTATTTTTTTTTCAGAGATTAATTCAGACAAAAAAGCAGAAGTAAACAAAATACTTAATCCAGTTTGTTTTGCAATATGAACTGGTAAACTCGGCCCATTAACTTTTAAAATATTCACTATTTTTTGTTTTAATTCAGAAGTGTCTTTATTTGGCATAATTAAAATTAATTAAAGAAGATTATAAATATTTATGGTTTAATCCAGGATATTTCATAATAGGTAATTTTCCCTTCTTCATCAACAATAGCAAGAAGTAATTTTTTTCTTGTTGAATGTGCCACTCTATTTTTTGCTGAAAATTCGTGTAGAGAAATTTTTGTAGATTCGCTTTCACTAAATACTAACCATTTTGCATGACTCTTTCCTGGTCCAGAACCTTTTTCATAAACTCTAAAATCTGCTCCAAATTTCAAAGCAGTCTTTAATATATAACCTCTTTTTCTCAAATCCTTAAAAACAGAATACTTTAATTCAATTTTTTTATCAATTCTTTGAAATTTTTTTAATAAATCTTTTTTATTTAACTCTTTATTTCCTTGAAAAACAATTATTTTTTTAGCATCCACTAAATAAAGGGCTTCAGAAAGAGAATACTGAATTTTATCTCCAACTCTTTCTCCAAAATTACTTTTCTTTTGAAGACTAAATGCTCCTTGAGAATTACTTGAAACACTATGCTTTAATAAATAAGCTTTAATCTTTTCCATGAATATAATAAAAGAAAACAATATTTAAAAATATGCTTTTATGAATATTAAAAATGCAAGTAAGGATATTTCAGGACTCAACAAATTTCTTTAATATAGTCTATAGTGTGGATAATAAAAGGTCCGGAAAAACTCAAAGAAATTTAAATGGCTTATGTGCTTTAGTTTATGGAAAGCCAAAATTTAATCCTCGAATTAATTTGCATATTCAAACTTATAGAGAATATCAAGAAGAAAAAGCAAAATTATGGAGAAGTGATTTATCAAGAAGAACAAAACAAATAGAAACTCAAAGACTTAAACAAAAATATCTAGAAAAAGTTTTAAATTATGAAGAAAAACTAAGACAAAGGGAAAAGTTATAAATCCTAAAAACAAACTCTAATTATGACATATGATTTTTCAAAAATAGAAAAAAAGTGGCAAAATAAATGGGAAGATAAAAAAATCTTTCATGTTAAGGAAAGTTCTAATAAAAAGAAAATGTATGTTCTTGAAATGTTTCCGTATCCTTCTGCTTCTGGATTGCATATGGGCCATGCACTAAATTATGCTATTGGAGATGTTTATGCAAGATTCAAAAGAATGAATAAATTTAATGTTCTTTACCCCATGGGATTTGATGCTCTTGGTTTACCAGCAGAAAATGCAGCAATAAAAGCAGGAGAACATCCTAAACCTTTTACAGAAAAAGCAATTAAGAATTATATTAGACAAATGAAGGAACTAGGATTAAGTTATGATTGGAGCAGGCTTGTTGAAACATTAAAACCAGAGTATTATAAATGGAATCAATATTTTTTCTTGAAATTTTTAGAAAAAGGATTAGTCTATAGAAAGAAATCTCCTGTTAATTGGTGCCCGAAATGCAATACTGTTCTTGCTAATGAACAAGTTCAAGGAGGAAGATGTTGGAGACATGAGAATACTGAAGTAGAAATAAAACAATTAGAACAATGGTTTTTAAAAACAACAAAATATGCAGATGAACTTCTTGATAAATTAGACAATCTAAATTGGCCCCAAAGAATTAAACTTATGCAAAAAAATTGGATAGGAAAAAGTTATGGAACTGAAATATTATTTGATATTAATGGAGAAAAATGGCCAATATTTACAACTCGTCCAGACACTATTTACGGAGTAACATTTATGGTTGTTTCAGCTCAGCATCCTAAATTAGACAAATTAGTTACTAAAGAACAAAGAAAAGAAGTAGACAAATTTTTGAAAAAACTAAGAAGTGTTTCTGAAAAGGAATTAGAAGAAATGGAAAAACAAGGAGTATTTACTGGAAGCTATGCAATTAATCCTGTTAATGAAGAAAAAATTCCTGTTTATGCTGGAAACTTTGTTGTTGCTGATTATGGAAGCGGTATGGTAATGGCTGTTCCTGCACATGACCAAAGAGATTTTGAATTTGCTAAGAAATATAAAATTCCAATTAGAGTAGTTATTAATTCCGAAGAACAAGAAAAAGGAATTGTAAAAATAGCACGAGCATATACTGACAAAGGAATTTTAATTAATTCAGACAAATTTAATGGATTAGACAATGAAAAAGCAAAACAAGAAATTACTAAATTTTTAAAAAATAAAAAATTAGGAAAAAAAGATATCCAATTTAAATTAAGAGATTGGGGATTTTCAAGACAAAGATATTGGGGAACACCAATACCTATTATATATTGTGACAAATGCGGAATAGTTGCTGTTCCTGAAAAAGATTTGCCAGTAGAACTTCCTGAAAAAGTTGAGTTTGGAAAAGGAAACCCTCTAGAAACAAATAAAAAATGGTTAAAAGTTAAATGCCCTAAGTGTAATGCTGATGCTCAAAGAGAAACAGACACAATGGATACTTTTTTTGATAGTTCATGGTATTATCTAAGATACTGTGATAATAAAAATAACAAAGTTCCTTTTGAAACAAAAAAAGTAAAATACTGGATGCCGGTTGACCAATACATAGGAGGAGCAGAACATGCATGCATGCATTTAATTTATGCTAGATTTTTTACAAAAGCACTAAGAGATTTAGGATTTCTTAATTTTGATGAGCCATTTACAAGCTTATTTAATCAAGGAATGTTGCATGGAGAAGACGGAGATAAAATGTCTAAGTCAAAAGGAAATGTAATAAATCCCGACGAAGTATCTAAAAAATATGGAATGGATACTGCAAGATTTTTCTTATTATCTTTAGCAGCTCCAGATAAGCCAAGAGATTGGAGTGAAGAAGGAATTAAAGGAAGTTTAAAATTTATTACAAAAGTTATTGATTATTTTGATAAAGTAAAAATCTCAAAAGCTTCAGATAAAAAAACAGAAAGCAAATTAAATAAAACAATAAAAGAAATGACTAATCAGATTGAAAATTTCAAATACAATCTTGCAATTATAAAAGTTAGAGATTTATTTAATTCTCTTCCAAATGAAATTAGCAAAGAAGTATTAGAAAAATCTTTGAAGTTATTACATCCTTTTTGTCCGCACATAACAGAAGAACTTTGGGAAAAATTAGGAAACAAGAGTTTTATTTCATTATCTGATTGGCCAAAAATTGAAGAAGCAAAAATTAATGATAAATTCGAACAACAAGAACAAGCTCAGAATAAATTAGTTAGTGATATTATTAATATAAACAAAATTATGCAAGAAAAAGAAGAGAAAAAAGAAAGTGTCTATGTTTATGTTCTTCCAAATGAATTAGACTTGTACAATGCAGAAGAAATTTCAAAAAGAGTTGCTAAGCCAGTAAAAATCTTTGCAGTAAATGATAAAAATAAGCACGACCCAGAAAATAAATCTAAAAAAGTTAAACCAAATAGGCCAGGAATTTATTTAGAATAAATCATAAGGGAAATACTTCATAATTAATCCGGGATCTTGGGGTTGATTTCTTCCTGCTCCATCTCTAATTAAAGTTATTGTTCCTCTCATTAATGGCTCAATCATATCTGGAGTAATAAAAACCCTTGGCGATGAAAATTTGCCATAATATGCAAATTCAATATCTCCATCAGAATCCTCATCACAGTAAACTAAATTTCCATCCATAATAAAACCTCGTGATTTTTCTATTTGCCCAGTAAAACTCCAACCAGAATCTCTTTGTTTTTTCCATCCAGGATACAAAGGAATTCCAAAAATCTTTTTTTCTTTAGCCCTGAATTTTAAAGTTTCTAAAGCAGGACTTAAAACCATTCCAGGAGTTTCAGAAGGCAAATTTCCTCTATAAAAAACTTCTTCAAAATTTTCTCTAAATGGAACTTCTTTTTTAATTTGCAAGGAATAAAGAATTAAATGTTCTAAAAACCCTGTCCAATAATCATAATGTCCATATAATTTTCCTATATCTTTTTGTTTTAATTTTTTAACTAAAGGAGAAGCTTCTGGAAATAAAAATTCAGAATCATCAAAAACATAATTATATTGTTGAAGAAAAAAATCTCCATGAGTATCTCCATTAACACAAGTTATAAACCTATCATTTATATGCCTAAAATTATGCCTATATCTTTGATTTGTCCATTTTTCAGTATTAACAAAACCTGAAATTGCAGTCATTAAATTATCTGGAAGATTGCTAGGGATTTTCCCTCTTTCAACTAAATCATTAGCATACATAAAAGAAAAAATCCTAAATTCATCATTATCTTCTAATTCATCTAAAAGTTTTTCTCTAAATCTAGGAGAACTTCTATGATTTCTTAAATATTCATCAATATCTTCAAAATAAAAATGTCCTCTTTCTGCACTTATAGCCTCTTGAGCTTCTCTGCTTACATCAGCAAAAAAACCAGTTTCAAGAAGTAATTTTATTCCTTTATCTGTTATAACATAATCCATAAAAATAAAATAAAAAATATCTTTTTAATAATTTATTCACTCCAAAATACCCTTAATTCTTCTAACTCCAGAAGAAGAAGATTCTTCTTTTTTAATTTTAAAACTTCCAAGCTCACAAGTATTTTTTACATGAGGCCCTGCGCAAATTTCTTTTGAAAAATCTCCAATAGTATAAACTGAAACTTTTTCTCCATATTTTTTATCAAAAATTCCACAAGCTCCCTGAGCCTTTGCTTCAGAAGGAGACATTTCCTGACGATTAATTTCACAAGATTGCTCTATTTGCGCATTTACTAAATCCTCAACTTTATCAAGTTCTTCTCTGGTAACTTTTCGAGGAAAATTAAAATCCAATCTTAATCTATCTGAAGTAATATTTGAACCTCTTTGTTGAATATTTTTATCCTTAAGAACTATTTGCAAAGCCTTTAATAATAAATGAGTTGCAGTATGCAATCTGGTTGTTTTTTCAGAATCATCTGCTAAACCAGATTTAAATCTGCCTTCTGTAGCAGTTCTTGAAAGTTTTTGATGTTTTTGAAATTCTTTTTGAAAAGCTTTTTCATCAACTTTAATGCCTCCATCATTTGCAAGTTCTTTTATCATTTCAATTGGAAATCCATAACTTTGATATAATAAAAAAGATTCTTTTCCATCTATTTTTTTGTCTTTAGACATTTTTTGAAATTCTCTTAATCCTTTTCCAAGAGTTTTTTGAAATTTATCTTCTTCTACTTTTAACTCATTTAAAATTTTTTGTTTATTTGATTTTATTTCAGAATAATCTGAATAAAGTTTAATTACTTCTTTAGCCACATCAACAGTAGCATCCATCTCAGTAATAGGAACTCCTAATTTCTTTAGATATCTTATTGCTCTTCGAATTAATCTTCTAAGAACATATCCTTGTTCTGAATTTCCAGGAGTTATTCCATCTGCAAGTATAAAAACAGCTGCTTTAATATGGTCAGCAATAATCCTCATATTTTTTTTATGTTCCTTAGAATCATATTTTTTCTTAGATATTTTTTCAATTTCTTTTATTATTGGAAACCACATATCTGCCAAATAATTATCTTCTAATCCATTAAGAACAGCAACTGTTCTTTCAACACCCATTCCAGTATCAATATTTTTTTGTTCAGCTTCTTTATATTTTCCTTTTTCATTTTTATTATATTGCATAAAAACATCATTCCAAATCTCAACCCAATTTTCATCCTCAGGATTAAATTCTTCTGGAGCAGATTTTGAATTATTTTTCCAATAAAACATTTCTGAATCTGGCCCACATGGCCCTACTTTTCCTGCAGGCCCCCACCAATTATCTTTTTTAGGAAGAAAAACAATTCTTTTTTTAGAAATTCCAAGAGACTCCCATATTTTAGCAGCTTCATTATCTTTAGGAGCATCTTCATCTCCTTTAAAACAACTAACTCCTAACCTTTCAACTGGAATCTTTAATACCTTAGTTAAAAATTCAAAACTAAAAGTAATTGCATCTTCCTTAAAATAATCTCCAAGGCTCCAATTACCCAACATTTCAAAAAAAGTATGATGAACACTATTTCCAACTTCTTCAATATCCTGAGTTCTAATACATCTTTGAACATTGCATAATCTTTTTCCTAAAGCATGACGTTGTCCAAGCAAATAAGGAACTAAAGGATGCATTCCTGCTGTTGTAAACAATACAGTAGGATCATTCTCTGGAATAAGAGAAGAATTTACTGTTTCTTTATGCCCTTTTTTCTTAAAAAATTCCACATACTCCTTAATTAAATTTTTTCTATTTATCATAATGTTCAATAGCAAATGTATTTTAAAAAGATTTAGAATTACTTTGAAAGAGCTTTAAGCCTTTCTTGAATTTCTCTTAATTGATTATCTAAATCATCGCCTGTTTCTTTTTTAATCTCAATCTCTTGAACTTCTTGCTCAGCTTTTTTAAGTTCATAATTTTTCTTTAGAACTTTTGGAATCTTTGGTTTAGGCAAAAGATTAGTTAATCTTCCTAAATCAAGTTTTATTGCTCTTGCTTTTATTTTTAACTTTTGTTTTAAAGCTAATTCCTTTAAACAAGTCTGTTTATAATTTCTTAATGTTTTAGAAACCTTTACTAAATTCATTTCTAAAGAAATTAAATCTTTTTTTGAACTCAATGCATCTTCATAATCAAATCTAATGTGAATTAAATTTTCTTTCATTCTATTTTAGAAAAAACTTCTTTATCTATTTTCTCAATTTGTTGTTTAATATTTTGAACTTCTTTATCCCAAACATCAATCTCCTCTTGTTCTTTTTCCTTTACATTTTTAATTTCTTTAAGAACATGTTCCATCTCAGTTAATTTTTCTTTTGCTTTTTTAAAAACTTCTAAAGATTTTTCAAATTTATCAATTCTAACAAAAACCGGCTCTGCTTTTTTAACTAATCTTGAAGCTTCTTTAAATTCTCTTGGAACCTCTTCAATGTCTCTAGAAAAATCTTCTTTTTTTTCAAGAGAAGCAGGCATCATTCCTTCTTCGAAATCATCTGCCTCTTTCTCTCTATCACCCTCTTTTCCCCCAGCAACAGCATCTTTAATAGCGTTCTGAGAAAATTTATCTCCAAAAGAACTTGAAGGAAAACTAGGTAATTGAGGTAACTCTGCTTTTTCATCGTTATCCTCAGAAGGAAGTTCTGGAAGTTCTGGAAGTTCCTGAAGTTTAGGAACTTTCAATTTATCCTCATTATCGTTATTAAACCAACCCATCTTTTTTATTAAATATTTTTTTATATATATAAGATAGAACATAGGTTTAAAAACTTTTATTTTTTATTTACAATAAATAAACTTCAAAAAATTTAAATAACAAAAACTAATTATCCTACAATGATAAAAAAATTACTTGAAGAAACAGTTGCAGAAGTTATTGGAAGAAACTCTGAAGAAATAGTTGAATTAATTTACAATAAAAAACACGTTAATGAATTTATTTTAGCAAAAAAATTAGACATAACAATAAATCAAACAAGAAACATTCTCTATAAACTTTCAGATAAAGGATTAGTTTCCTCGATAAGAAAAAAAGATAAGAAAAAAGGATGGTATACTTATTTTTGGAAATTAGAAGTTTTAAAATGCCTTGAGTTTCTAAAAAAAAGACTAATTAAAAAAGTAAATCAAATAAATCACCAAATTAATAGCAGAGAAACAAAAGAATTTTATATTTGCGAAAGATGCAAAATAGAAGTTAATGAAGAAAATGCACTTTTATGTTCTTTTACATGCAATGAGTGCGGAGATATTTTTAAAAGAAAAGATAATTCAAAAATTTTAAGAGAATTAAAAAAACGTTCAATAAAAATGCAAAATGAATTAAAATTAATTGACGAAGAAATTGAAAAAGAAGAACAAATTATAGATAAAAGAAAACAAAAAGAAATTGAAAAAGAAAACAAAAAGAAAAAGGCAAAAAGAAAAGAAAAAAGAGATCTTAAGAAAAAAGAAAAAGAGAAATTGAAAAAGAAAGTTAAAACAAGTAAAAAAGCTAGTAAGAAAAAAACTAAGAAACCTAAAAAGAAAGTTAAAACAAGTAAAAAAGCTAGTAAGAAAAAAACTAAGAAACCTAAAAAGAAAGTTAAAACAAGTAAAAAAGCTAGTAAGAAAAAATAATGGAAAAACCAAAAAGCTTCTTATTTAATTTAAGTTTAACAACCCAATTAATAATCTTAAATGTATTTTTTTATTTTATTGGTATGCTTTTTTTCTCTCTATACGGAGAAGATTTTGTTTTAAAGAATATAGCACTTAATCCAAACATGATTTTTTCAGGAAAGGCTTTATGGACAATCATAACAAGCATGTTTATGCATGGAAGTTTTTTCCATATCTTTGCAAATATGTTCTCATTATTTTTCATTGGAAATTTTCTTGAAAAACTAATTGGAAGAAAAAGATTTTTTTGGGTTTATATAATCTCAGGAATCACAGGAGGAATTTTCTTTTTAATTGCTTCTTTAATTTTCAAAACTCTTGAAACTCCTGCTGTAGGAGCAAGTGGAGCAATCTTTGGTTTATTAGGAGTTTTAGCAGTTTTAGTTCCATATTCAAAAGTTTATTTAATTGCAGGCCCACTAATACTTATTGTATTGGATGTAATTATTTCAAAAATACTTCCATTAAAACTACTAGCAACAGTTGATTTAATAATTAATTTTTTAATTATTTTAATGATTATCTCTTTATTCACATTTAACAGCAAACTAAGAAAAATAGCAATTCCAGTTGAACTTCCTATGTGGGTTCTTCCAATAATTGCAATAGTTCCATTATTAATAATCTCTCAATTTGTTCCACTTCCAATTGGAAATAGTGCACACATTGGAGGATTAGTAATTGGATTAATATACGGGTTTTACTTAAAAAGAAAATTCCCTAGAAAAACTAAAAATTTAAGCAATAATTTCAGATGAAATTTTTAAAATTTTTTAAAAAAAATTATTCTAAATGTTTTAAGTATATTAAAGAATCAAAAAAATACATTTACACAGTTATTTTAATTTTTATTTTATTTGCTTTAATCGGAATTATCTTTCCAGTTCCAGAAATAATTTTGCAAAAAATAACAGAATTTATAGCAAATCTAATTGAAAAAACAAAAGATATGAATTTTTATGAAATGCTTTATTTTATTTTTTCAAACAACATAAGAATTGCCTTTCTTTCAATTCTTTTTGGAATTTTCTTCGGAATATTTCCCATAATATCAAGCATAACAAATGGATATATTTTGGGATTTGTTTCTTTAATGACAATAAAACAAGCAGGAATTTTAGAATTATGGAGACTTCTTCCCCACGGATTATTTGAACTTTCTGCAATTTTTCTATCTTTTGGAATTGGATTAAGACTTGGAATGTTTTTATTTAATAATAAATCCTTAAAACAAGAATTAAAAGAATCTCTAAGAGTTTTTATTTTCATAATACTTCCTTTAATAATTATAGCGGCAATAATAGAAACAACACTTATTTTTTTATAATAATTAATTTTATATAGTATAGTTTCTATATAATTTAAATTAAAAGGAGGTTGAAAAATGGAGTGGTTAAAAAAACTTGCTTTGGTTTTGGCTGCAGTTGGAGCTATAAACTGGGGACTTGCTGAACTAGGATTTAATGTAGTAAATCTGCTTTTAGGTTCTATTCCAGTATTAGAATCAATAGTTTACTATGTTGTAGGACTATGCGGTATTTATGCTCTTGTAGCAGTATTTACTAAATAGTTTTTATTTTTATTTATTTTTTATTTTTATTTATTAAGTTAATTTTTAAGAAAAACACTTCTAATTGAAAATCTTTTAGAGTTTTAATCTTCTTTAATGTTAAAAATTTTTTTTAATTCTAAATTTTTAAGAGTTAGAGAACTTTCTAATCTTCTTTAATGTTAAAAATTTTTTTAAATTCTAAATTTTTAAGAGTTAAGAAGATTTTTAATCTTCTTTAATTTCACTAATTCCAAGAAGAATTAATCCAACACCAAGCATTATTACAAACCAAACTACTCCTCCCTTAAGAATTTCTAATGCTGCTGTTCCAAATCCATAGTAGTTCATTCCCCAACAATAAATTGCTGCTACTACAAACAAAAGCCCTAGTAATAATTTAATCCATTTATTCATAGTTTAGTTTGGATTTATTTATTTAAAAGCATTTTTGTTCAAAAGCATATGTTTTTAAAATTATGTTTTTCAGTATAACCATGAGCAAGGAAAAAATAATAAAAAAGAATGTTTTTAGAAAAAGTAAAGAAATAAGCGGAAAAATCATTAAAGGATATGACTTTAATAAAGGAATAAACTATGATAAAATTTTAGATAGCTTTAGTTCTACTGGTTTTCAAGCTTCAGGACTTTCAAAAGCAATAGAAATTACAAATAAAATGATTTCTGAAAAGAGTTTTATTTATCTTGGATACACATCTAATATGATTAGTTCTGGAATAAGAGAAATTATTAGATATTTAATTCAAAATAAAAAAGTTAATGTTTGTGTAAGTACTGCAGGAGGAGTTGAAGAAGATATAATTAAATGTTTGGGAGATTTTATTTTAGGAGATTTTAGAGCAAACGGAAAAGAATTAAGAAAAAAAGGAATAAATAGAATAGGAAATATTTTTGTTCCTAATTCAAGATATTGTGATTTTGAAGATTTTTTCCAACCTTTATTAGAGGAAATATATAAAGAACAGAAAAAAACAGGAAAAATAATTACTGCTTCTAAATTAATTTGGAAAATGGGAGAGAAAATAAAAAACAAAGAAAGCATATTATACTGGGCTTGGAAAAATAAAATAAAAATTTATTGTCCTGCAATTACAGACGGAGCATTAGGAGATAATATTTACTCATTTATGTTTAAACATCCTGATTTTAAAATTGATGTTGCTGAAGACATTAAAGAAATGAACAATACTTCATTTGGATTAAAAAAATCCGGAGCAATAATCCTCGGAGCAGGAATTGTAAAGCACCATATCCTAAATACCAATATGTTTAGAAACGGTCTAGATTATGCAGTTTATATTAATACAGCTCAAGAATATAATGGAAGTGATGCAGGAGCTCTTCCAGAAGAAGCAATTTCTTGGGGAAAAATTTTACCAGATGCTCAACATATAAAGGTATATGGAGATGCAACAATTTTATTTCCCTTATTAGTATCTAAGACTTTTGCAAAATAAAATGCTAACTCAAAATCAAATAAAAGAAATCAAAGAACATTTAGAAAAAGCCCAAAACCCATTATTCTTTTTTGACAATGACCAAGATGGATTATGCAGTTTTTTATTATTGCAAAAATATATTCAAAGAGGAAAAGGAGTTCCAATCAAAACTTTTCCAGATTTAAACATTACTTATTTTAGAAAAGTTGATGAACTTAATCCAGATTATATATTTATTTTAGATAAACCAATTGTTTCAAAGGAATTTTTAAATGAAATACATAAACTAAATCTTCCAATAGTTTGGATAGATCATCATGAAATAGACAAAAAAACAATTCCAGATTTTGTGAATTATTATAATCCTCTTTTTAATAATCCTCCAGAAAATCCTCCAGTAACAGCATTATGTCATCAAATTAATTCAAAAAAACAAGACTTATGGATTGCCGTTATCGGATGTATAGCAGATAGATATCTCCCTAATTTTTATCAAGAATTTAAAAAACAATTTCCTGAACTAACAATTAATTCTTCTAAGCCATTTGAAATACTTTATAATTCAGAAATAGGAAAAACAACAAGAATGTTAGGATTTGGATTAAAAGACAGAACAACCAATGTAATCAATATGTTAAAGTTATTAATAAGTGCTAAATCTCCATATGACATTTTAACTGAAACAAACAAAAACAAATCAATACACGCAAAATACAATGAATTAAATGAAAAATATATTAAATTATTAAAAAAAGCAAAAGAATTAAATTCAGAAAAAATTATTTTTTTTGAATATGGAGGAGATTTAAGTATAAGTTCAGATTTAGCTAATCAATTAACCTACGAATTTCCTGAAAAAATTATTTTTGTTATTTATAAAAAAGGTATAAAAGCAAATATCTCTGCAAGAGGCAAAAACATTAAAAAAAGTGTTTCAAAAGTCATAAATGAAATTCCAGAAGCAACAGGCGGAGGACACGAGGATGCAATTGGAGCAAGAATAAATATCAAAGATTTAGACATTTTCAAGGAAAAAATAAAGAATATTTTAAAACACAGAAAACTATAAAAAGAAAAAAAGACTATAAATAACATGAATAAAGCACTAAATCCAATGAAACTGAAAGCATTGTATTTAGACTTTATTATATTAAATACCTCATTTTAATTCAGTCTTAAATTCTGGATTGAAATGAGAAGAGTTCTCTAACAATTTAGAATTTGCTGATAGGGGAAATGCAAATGGAAAACAAAAAAGAAAAAGAATACATTGAAGTTGAATTAAGTCAACTACTAACAGAAACACTAAGAATGGAAAATGAAGTTTATTCAATGAATGAATAACTAATACGTTTTTCCAACATATGCCCAATATTGAGCAGATTTATTGCAAATTATGCACTTTTTTGATTTCACAGAAGTATTTTCTGGATCAACAAACAATGTTTTAGCTCCTCCTGTATCTGATTTCAAAGTCTCTTCACATTTAGAACCTTCACACAAAGGAACCAAAACCATTTTCTTATCTTTAATAAATTTGATTAACTCTTTTTTATTTTCAGTTTTCTTTTGATTTGAATCTAACAATTTTTTTGCTTTATTAAATAAATCTATTTGAATTTCCTCTAATAAAATTGGCAATCTTTTTTTCAAATCTTTAATTTTAATTATCTGCTTTTTTGAATCTGTTCTTTTTACAACTACTACAGAATTCTTTTCTAAATCCTTGGGACCAAGTTCTATTCTTAATGGAATTCCCTTTAATTCCCATTCATTATATTTCCATCCAGGAGAAACCTCTTCTCTTGAATCAAGAATAACTCCCAAATCTGAAAATTGTTTTGCTATTTTTTCTGCTTGTTTTAAAATCTGATTTTTTGTTTTGTCAAATAAAATTGGAATTATCACTGCTTTATTTTCAGCAATTTTTGGAGGAAGAATTAAACCTTTATCATCTGAATGTATTGCAAACATTGTTCCAAGCATTCTTGTGCTTATTGCATAAGTATTTTGCCAAACAAAATCTTCTTTTCCATTTTTATCTAAAAATTTTATATCATATGCTTTTGAAAAATTCTGTCCATCATGATGAAAACAAGGACCTTCAATAACTCTTCCATTAGGAAGCATATAGTGTATTTTTTCTGAAAAAACTGCTCCTGCAAATTTTTCTTTCTGAGTTTTTCTTCCATAAATTCCTGGAAGAGCCATATATTCTCCAACTACTGTTTCATAAATTTCTTTTATTTTCTTACTCTCTTCAAGAGCCTGTTTTTCTGTAGCAAAAGCACTATGTCCTTCATTCCATAAAAATTCTCTTGTTCTAAAAAAAGGAACAGGATTATTAAATTCCCATCTAACAACATTATTCCATTGATTTAATTGCAAAGGTAAATCTCTATAACTTCTAATCCATTTTGCATAAGACTCATACATTATTGCCTCGCTTGTAGGACGAACTGCAAGTTTTTCATTAAGTTTTGTTTTTCCTGCCTGAGTTACCCACGCTACCTCTGGAGTAAATCCTTTAACATGTTCTTGTTCTTTTTCAAAAGCTTTTTCTGGAATAAACAAAGGAAAATAACAATTCTTTATTCCTACTTTTTTAAATTCTTCATCACATAAATTCTTTATTTTTTCCCAAATTAAATAACTTAAAGGACGAAAAATTATGCATCCAGAAACAGAAGAATAATCTGCTAATCCAGACTTGAGTATTAATTGTTGATACCATTCAGAAAAATTCTCAGATTTTTTAACTGTTAATCCCTCTGTATTTTTCTTTTTGCTCATAAAAGATTAAGATAAATAAGATATTTAAAATTAACTTATTCAAAAAGAATAAAAACCCCGGGCCATTGTTATTTTTATAGGTCTGTAGTGAAATGGATATCACATGTGGTTTCGGCCCATCTATTCCAGGTTCGAATCCTGGCAGACCTGTTTTTTAAATGAAAAGAAAAAAGATATTCAAATTAGATTTTACTGGAGCAGTTATTTTATGTTTTCTTATTTTGGCATTTGTAGGAATGATTTTTTTCTTATTTTTAATTAGACCAATTCATTTTGAAGGTAGTCCTGCAGTTAATTTTTGCACTGAAAAATGTGGAACTAAAGATTATTTTGCATCTGTTAATAATTCAGAATATGGAGTTATTCAATGTGAATGTGTTGAAAAATTAGTTTATGGAGATGGCAAATATACTCCTACTGTAAGAGTAGAAAGTTCTTCTCTTTATTTTGATGCTAATACTTTAGAAGAGATATCTAAGAAAGAATTTTATTCTAGGATTAAATAATTTATCTTAACTTCTTCTCAAGAATTTCCTTAGCTGTTTTAAAATTCGCTCTTTTGTCTGAAAGTCTCATTACTTGACCAATAAGAAAATTTAATGCTTTAGATTCTCCTGATTTATAATCTTCAACTGCCTTAGAATTATCTTTGATTACTTTGTCTACTATTTTATCAATTTCTCCTTTGTCTGAGATTTGTTCAAATGATTTTGATTTACTTTTAGGAGAATAACTTTTTTTACTCCAACTTCTTAAAATATCTTTAGCTTTAAGTTCTGTTATTTTATTTTGTTTTATTAAATCAAGCAGTTCAATAAAATGTTCTGGGCTAATTTCTACATCTTCAAGTTCTTTTTTAGAATAATTTAATACAGAAAGCAATTCTTCTGTAACCCATCTTATTGCTAATTTAGAATCTATTTTTTCAATAATATTTTCAAAAAATTCCACAATCTCTAATTTCTTTGTTAAAATCTCTGCTGCTTTTTTATCTATTTTATATTTTTTTATTAGTTTCTCGAGTTTAGTTTTAGGAGTTTCAGGAAGTTGGAATTTTAATTTATCTATTCTTTTTTTATCAAGAATTATCGCAGGTAAATCTGGATCTGAGATAAATCTATAATCTTGTGCTTGTTCTTTTGTTCTCATTAACTTTGTTGAATTTGTATTTGCATCATACATTCTTGTTTCTTGGATTTTAGGAACTGATTTTTTTTGTCTTAAAATTTCAAATTCAATTGCATTTTTTATTTTTTTAAGAGAATTTATATTTTTCATTTCAATTCTAGCTCCATTAAGTTCGGGTAAAGAAACATTAACATCTGCTTTTATTCCTGCTCTTTTATCTATTGCTTTAATATAACTTAAAGTTGCTAATAATTGTTTAAGCCATTCAATAACTTGCTCAGAAGAAGTAAAATCTGGTTCAGTAACTATTTCAATTAATGGACTTCCACTTCTATTATAATCTATTTCCCCTGTTTCTGGATTCCATGCTGCTGGGTCTTCTTCAAGATGGCATTCTGTAATTCCTATTCCCAGGAATTTTCCTTTTTCTCCATTTGGAGTTGCATGTGGCCCAGAAATTGTATTTTGAAAACCCTTAGGCAAATCAGGCCAAGAATAATGTTTTCTTTGCCAAACTACTTTTGGATTTACCTTACACCCAAGAATTAAAGAAATTTGAATTACCTTATTTATTGCAGAAGAATTTGGAGCAAGAGGTTTAGCTCCTGGCTGGCTTGTGCAAATTGGACAGATATTTGTATTTGGCTGAGCAAATTTACTTCCATGTTCTGCTTTACAAGTGCAAAATAATTTCTCTTTTGTGTTTATGTATCCATGAATTTCCAACCCAATTTTAACCATTGTAAAACACCTACGGTTTCTTGACACTCAACTTCCCTTTTTTATTTAACATATAATAAAGATGAAAGATAGTTTTTTATATCTTGCTAAGTTAGAATTTTTATGAAGAGTAATGCTAAAGCTGGAGACAGAGTTGAAATACATCTTACTAAAATTATCTATGAAGGAATTTTACTAGAAAGTTCAGAAGATGAAAAAGCAATTGTTTTATTAAAATTAGATTCTGGCTATAATATTGGATTTAATAAAAAAGATGTTCTTGAAATAAAACTATTAAAAAAAGAAGAAGAAGTAAAAGAAAAAGTTAATTTAGAAGCTGAAAAAGGAAAACCAAATATTGCAATGATTATTACTGGAGGAACTATTGCTGCTCGTTTAAATCCTAAAAAAGGAGGAGTAGATTGGTTAACAAGCCCAGATATGTTGTTTAAATTTTATCCTGAACTTTTTAAAAAAGTTAATGTAATTAAAGTTGAAGTTCCTTTTATGAAAGCTTCTGAAGATATGGATTATAAAGATTGGCAAAAAATTGCTAAAGTTGCTGAGAAATTATTAAATGATTCAAATATTAAAGGAATTATTGTTACTCATGGAACAGATTTTTTACATTATACTAGCGCTGCATTAAGTTTCTTTTTAACTAATTTAAATAAACCAGTTGCATTAACTTATTCTCAAAGAAGTATTGATCGTGCTTCAAGTGATGCTAATTTAAATCTTCAATGTGCTGCTAATACTGTTTTATCTGATATGGCTGAAGTTGTTTTAGTTGGACATGCAACTAGTAATGATAATTTTTGTTATGCAATGCCTGGAACAAAAGTAAGAAAACTTCACACATCAAAAAGAGATGCATTTAAAGTTGTGAATTCAAAACCTTTTGCAGAAGTTTATCCAGATAAATTTGTTAAAATTGCAGATTATAATTTAAGACATACAAAAAAATGTAAAGCAGACACAAAATTTGAAGAAAAAGTTGCTTTAGTTAAATTTTATCCAGGTCAAAGTCCAGATATTTTAGATTATTATGTTAAAAACAAATATAAGGGAATTGTAATTGAAGTTGGAGGATTAGCTCATGTTGCTACAAAAAGAGCTAGAAATTCTTGGATAAAAAAACTTAAAGAAGTTATTAATAAAGGCCTTATAGTTTGTGCTGCTGCTCAAACAATTTATGGAAGATTAGACCCTCTCGTTTATAGTAATGGAAGAGAAATTTTAGATACAGGAGTTATTTATTTAGAAGATATGTTAGCTGAAACTGCTTATGTTAAATTAGGTTGGATATTAGGACATTCTGAATGGAAAAATAAGATTAAAGAAAAAATGTTAGAAAATATCTCAAATGAACTTAACAATAGGTTAGAAAAATAATTATTTCTTTGTCAATCTTTTCTCAATTCTATTTAACTGCTTTTTAACAGCTTCAATTTCTCTTTCTGCTTTTCTATTTACAGCATAATCATATTCTGCTCTTTTTCTATCTCTGTCAGCTGCCCTATTCTGAGACATTAAAATTACTGGAGCTTGTATTGCTGCTAAACAAGATAATACTAAATTTAATAAAATAAATGGATAAGGATCCCAGATTCTTCCAAAAATAATCCATACAGCATTAACAGACATCCAAATTACTAAAAATGCTAAAAAACCAAGAATAAAAGCCCATGAACCAGCCCATCTTGCAATCCAATCTGCAGATTTTTGTCCAAAAGTTAATTGATTAGGATTATTATTTTTTCCTGCATTTTTCTTACTCTCTTTTTTTAACATAATTAAAAGAATGAATTTTATATTATAAATCTTATTAATAGCCTTCACACTAAGTTGTAACTAAACAGGGATTACAAACAGGAAGATTTATAAAGAAAAAAGAAGATAATTTTTTATGAAAAGGGAAAGATATGATTTAACAGATGAAGAATTCGCAGCTTTTGTTGACAGAAGCTCAAGAATTTTAGAGGAACAAGAAGTCCCTCACATTATTGTAGGTGGAACTGCAGTTCAAGCGCATATGTTATTAAATTTATGTAAAAAAC
>Ga0272442_10002545_pt1 | contig 26330 bp, 26 predicted proteins | sample SSMForm2O_FD_200262 | JGI IMG/M metagenome (GOLD analysis project Ga0272442, IMG submission 200262) | Marine sediment archaeal communities from Little Sippewissett salt marsh, Falmouth, MA, United States - SSM-Form-2O | ecosystem: Environmental > Aquatic > Marine > Wetlands > Sediment ... | reverse complement strand
AGAGGATAATGATATGAGCGAACTCAAGATTAAGGACCCGGATGATTACAGTAAAAGGATATTCGACGAGAAAAAGTATCCCGGTTCAAAGGCGGGCTCCGCTACGTCCCATGTTTGGTTGAGCACTAACACCAAAGAAAACAAGGTCAATATATCGTCTATTGAGACTGTGGTAGATGAAGGAACAGAAAACAAGATAACCCATAGAAGCAAATAATGGATTAACCAATAATTTTGTCCTTGCACAGAATGTATTAATCGATGTTTCCTTTTTAACACGCATATTATGTTTTTTCAATCCGTGTTCCATAGTTGGTATATTACTAGCATCTTTTTCTCATAGTGAGGAAGCTTGGATGATTTCGTTAAATGATCACGCATTCACGGTTGAGATGAAATCTAAACAGTATATCAACAATATTTCAATCTCAAACGAGTCACAAGATAAGGTTCTCTTTGAGGGGAATCTTGGTAAAATGGTTGATATGAGTCTCGAAGAGGATCGTGTGTTGGAGTTTGTTGGCTCTAATGGTGTCCTTAGGTTAGCGGTAACTAGGTTACAGCTAGAAAATATACTTTCCAATGATAATAGCTCTGTCATCAAGGAGGGAGATCTTTAGATGAAAAATAGAATAGGGCTGTTGTTCATTTCTTTCTTATTGTTATTCACTCCATTTGCTCAGGCCAATGAAGAGTATAATCACATTTATTCCATAGATTCGCCTAATCCTGCAAAAAGTTCATGGTATGGATATGAAGTAGCGATAAATGAGGACTATATAGTTGTAAGTGAGCCTTATGGAGACACAGACGAGTACAATGATGCCGGAAAAATATATGTCTATGAACATGATGGAACCCTAGTTTCCACTATAATATCACCGACCTCTGAAAACATAGATCTATTTGGACATAGAATTGATTTATCCCAAGATAAGATTCTATGTGGAGAACAAACGAATATTGATGATTTAAAATATGCTGGGAGAGCTCATCTTTTTAACGCAAATGGTGACCTAGTTTACAGTTTTCAATCAAACTCACCAAGCAGGGGCGGATTTTTTGGCTATAGCTCAGTATCTCTTGACTCTAATATTATGGTGTTATCGGAAACCGGAGCAAAAATTAATGTAACTGGTGCAGGACGGGTTCATCTCTATGACCCTCAGGGAAACTATATTAAATATCTAGAATCCCCCTCACCAACAAATATTGGTAAATTCGGTCAAACAGTAAAAGTTGGGCAGGGATTGATTCTGGTAGGAGAATACGGGGATACTTCAAGGTACGCGATAGGAAATGGAAGCGTTTATGCCTTTGATTATTCAGGTGATCACTTATTCACTCTAAAAGCACCGGAACCAGAAAACCAAGCAATATTTGGGCACTCAATCACGTTATCAGAAAAACTAATCGTAGTAGGAGAACCATGGGCAACAGTCGATGATAAATACCGGGCAGGGCAGGCTCACATATTCAATAAAGATGGAGAGCATTTGTTTACTTTGAATTCTCCTAACCCTAAGACTAATGGTGTTTATGGGTGGAGATTGTCTATAGACGGTGATATAATAGTTGTTGGCGAGTGGAATGCAGATGTTAATCCTTCACAGTATGAGGGAAGAGCCTATATTTACGATACTGAAGGCAATCTACTACAAAATCTTACTGCCCCTGACCCTTGTCCCCGTGCCGCCTTCGGCTTGGATGTAGACATATGCGGAGACCTTATTGTAGTAGGTGAATACTGGGCAGCATCAGGTGAACTAGGACAAGCAGGCCGAGTACACGTATACAAACTCGGAGCACCACCACCAGTAGAGACACAAGAACAAGGTGAAGAAACCACAACAGAAACAGTTGAAACAGAAACCGATGAAGATGATAAAGTAGGAATACCCGGGTATCCCATATTGTCGATTCTTGCAGCTTTGATCATTTGTTATTTACTTAACATTCAGAGGAAGTGATTGAAAACATCAAAAATGTGTAAAGATGATTTCTTCATCACTTCACAAACCTTCCCACAAAACAAGAAAACCTCACACAACAAAATTTTTCCCCCAAATACCTACCAGTAGACACCAGAAGATATTGGTGCGGAGGGTGGGATTTGAACCCACGAACACCTAAGTGACAAGGACCTCAACCTTGCGCCTTTGACCATGCTGGGCGACCTCCGCACAGTACAGCATAAACCCTCACTACCGATTTATGCCTTTTGGGATGGGGCTGCAGCGGGGAGTTGAACCCCGTCTCAAGGCTCCACAGGCCTTAGTGCTAGCCGTTACACCACAGCAGCCACGCAAACACAATCAATTCGCCGATCAATTAAAAGGGTTTCGCGGCGCAGCCTCAACTAAACCACTTACACACGCCACATACTTCCCAGAATCAGTGATCATGTATAGGTTCTCCCTTCCACGCTTCTCCTTAACTATATACCCCGCAGCCTCAAGCTTACCCGTTATTCCTTTGTTGAGTCTCATCAGCATACCGATCTTATCGCTGCGTCTGAGACCCTCTGGGTCATCCTCAAACCCTTCCTCACCTGACTCATGCAAGAACTTTAGGATGTCACTGGTACGCATCTCTCCCTGCTTATAGAGTTCCACCAGCAGTAACTGTGAACGAGCATCAGGCAACTGGATCTTAAAATTCTCCAAAAAATGCACCTGAGGCTCAGTTACAATCGCGTTCCCATGAGCCCACCTCTCCTGCTCAGTGAGGCTCAGCTTGGCGCTACGAACATAATAGAGCCTCGCATCCTGCACCATAGTAGCTAATGCCGTGCCCACAGAGACAAAGGGACCCCCAGCAGACATATTCACATATACAATGTTTCCTTTCTCGCGTTCCGCTTTGACTATTTTACTTACCTTGCTGATGACGTCGAGTATCGACATTGTGTGAGTGGGGATCACCTCAACCTTGATCCCCTGAGCCTCTAGGCGTCTCCTGACCTCGTTAAGGTAATGGTTAGCCTCTTCCTCTGTCTCTAGACCAAGGGCAAAGACTCCCGACAGGATGTATGCCTTGTTTGCCTTGAATCCATCCTCTACCTCGAATACTCTGACTGCTCTGTCTATCTCTGTCTCGATGGGGATGACGTGGACTATCTCTACGCCTCCTCCTATTGTGGTTATTTTTGGGTTGTAGATGCTCATTGCTAAACATGTTAAAGATGTTAAACCAAATAAGTTTAACTATTTGAGTCGGGACCCTAAAACCAGAAAGGAAATGCCATACCTTTCTCCAGAGGGGAATAACCTTCCCCTCACTCACAATAAGTGAGTACAAGATATGAGTCGAGCTTTAAAACCAAAACAGGAAAAAGAAAGACATGGAGCAAAAAAGCAGCCTCACCGGCATGAGAGGCTTCACCATCATCTGGCTAGGCCAATTCACATCAATGCTAGGATCAGCCATGACCAACTTCGCCCTAACCATCTGGGCATGGGAGGAAACTGGAACCGCCACAGCACTAGCATTAACCGGACTAGCCTTCGTATTACCCAATATTCTTGTGTATCCAGTCGCTGGAGCATTGGTTGATCGCTGGAACCGAAAACTGGTTATGATGCTCAGCGACCTTGCGGCTGGAATAGGTACCATAGCGATTCTGCTTCTTTACAAGGCTGATAGCCTGAAGATTTGGCACCTGTACATCATATTTACATTCATGGGACTATTCCAGAGCTTCCAGTTCCCAGCCTACAGCGCAGCAGTAAGCACCATGCTAGACAAAGAACAATACGGCAGGGCAAGCGGTATGCTCAGCCTAGCCCAGAGCGCCTCTGGCATCTTCGCTCCAGTAGCAGCTGGAGTCCTCCTAGGTATAGTGGGAGCTGGGGGCATTATGATGTTTGATATTATTACTTTCATTGTAGCTATTGCTGCGTTGCTCCTTGTGCATATTCCTCAACCTGTTGTATCAGCTGAGACACAGGTCAAGAGCAACCTGCTAGAGGACAGCATATTCGGGTTCAAATACATCCTAGCACGCAGAGGTCTCCTTGGTCTCCAGTTTGCCTTCTTCTTGATCAACTTCACAGGAAGCCTCTGCTTCCCCTTACTTGCCCCCATGGTCCTAAGCCAGACAGGGAACAACACGGTCATACTAGGTACAGTTCGATCAGCCTTCGGTGCAGGAGGCGTGGTCGGTGGTCTAGTTTTGAGTGCATGGGGTGGACCAAAGAAGAAGGTCCGTGGAGTCTTGTTAGGAATGGCTTTTAGCAGTCTTCTCGGTTTCACCCTCATAGGTCTAGCAGGCACTGTCTATCTCTGGGTGGCAGGGGCATTCATCATGATGGCTTTTAACCCTATAATCAATGGGAGCAACCAAGCAATATGGCAGAGCAAGGTACCCCCAGAGCTACAGGGAAGAGTCTTCTCGGCGAGAGCCTTCATAGCCCTGTTGAGTCAACCAATAGCCATGGCGATCACTGGACCCCTTGCTGATGGTTTCCTGCTACCGGGTATGATGGAGGGAGGCTCTTTGGTTCCCTTGTTCGGGTGGCTTGTCGGTGTTGGTCCTGGTGAGGGAATATCATTGTTATTCTTGGCTATGGGTTTGATTGGCGCAATATTCGGGTTCGGAGCATACATGTTCAAAGAGATTAGAGACGTAGAGGAAATACTGTCAGACCATGATGCTATTGATACCGTCGCCGAGGTCGCTGTAGCGGAATAACTGCCTTCTGTATCCTCTCTGAGTCTTTTCTTATCCGTAGATTGTTTCTGCGGTATTTTCTGACCCATATGAGTAGGTTTTCCTCTTCCATACGCCCTCAAGCCTTCAACCTGTTATAAAGGAAACCCATACGCCTCCAAGGGGGAGTTAACTGAAAATGGCGTAGCAAGACAAATACCCTACCAGTACCGCAATTGAGTCATGCCACTTGTCAAATCAGATGATATCGAGATCTACTACGAGACACAAGGCGCAGGAACACCATTACTGCTGATTAATGGCTGGGGGGGAAACCTTGACAGCTGGAGTAACCAAATGTTTGATCTACTAGCCGAGAAACACATGGTAATCACCATGGATAACAGGGGAACAGGACGCAGCGGAAAACCCGATTATCCCTATACCATGGATATGATGGCGGCGGATTGTGCGGCAGTATTAGGTGCAGTTGGTGTTGAGACGAGTCATGTGATGGGGTTCAGCATGGGTGGCATCATTACTCAGACCTTTGGACTCAATTACCCAGAGAGAACTCTTAGCTTGGTTCTCTGCGGAACTCAGGCCGGGGGGCTCCGCAGGATAAGCTCTGATCCCAAGGTTCAGATGGATCTAGCGTTGATCGCCAATCCCTTGCCTGAGATGACTGAGCGAGACCGTACAATCAAGCTGCTTTACTTGCTCTACTCATCTGAGTATGTTGAGGCGAACCTTGAGGCACTCGTTCTGGACGAGACCTACAGCGATTATCCAACCCCGGATTATGCTTTGATCAGGCAGAGCCAAGCAATCGCAGGATTCGATAGCTATGACCGATTACCCGAGATGAGGTATCCTGTTCTTGTGATGACTGGGACTGATGATGTATTGGTGCCTCCTGAGAATAGTGACCTTCTTGTAAAGCGTATCCCTGACGCTGAGCTTGTTAAGATACCTAGCTGTGGTCATGGTTTTTTGAAGCAGAAAACAGGTGAAGCCGTGGGGCATATCTTGGGGTTTCTTGGTAGAGTTGATGGTTGATCCCGGGTTTACACCATAATATTTATAAACGTATTTAATCGAATATAATTCGATAATAATCAAATAGTAATCGAGTAAAAGAGTTGAGAAGTTGAATTGTCTGAAAATAAAGATGAAAAATACAGCAAGCTCCGTGAAGAAGTAAACATGCTCAAAGAGCAGCTCATAAAAATCGCAGACGAGCTCGAAGAAGAACCAGTCGAACCTGAGGTCCAAGACGAACCCACCCCAATAGAGATCGAGGACAAAGGAGACCAAGAAGAAAAAGAAGAGCCCCCAGAAAAAGACTGGAAAAAAGAAGAGGATGATGATGACTGGGAACGAAAATCATACAGTCGGAGTTATCGCCCTGACAAGTTTTCCTTAAATCCCCCATTCATGGACCAGCTGGGTGATTACATTGAGGACTTTGTGGAAGATGTGATGGAGGGCGTCGCAGTAGGTTTGGAGGAATCATTGTTCATCAACCCACGTCGTCACCCTAGACGCCATGCAAGGATGAGCCCAGATACAAAGCTGAGCCCAGATGAGATACAGAAATCAGCAGACATCATGGGCGCCTTATCCAATGAGCATAGAATAAAAATACTCAACGAGCTATCTTATGGTGGGCTCTACTCTAGTGATTTTCAGGAGAAGCTCAAGGAGATAAGCCCAAGTACACTGAGTTCCCACCTAGATGTACTGGAAGAGGCTGGTTTCATAGTGCAAGAGCGTAAACGGGGAAGATACGTGATAACCTTGGCTGGTCGTGTGGCTGTCCAGATGGCACATCAGGTCACCAAGCTAACAGGAAAAAATACCAATCACTTTGATGGTTTCTAAACAAAGGTTGGTGCCGAATTATTTTTCGGCTAGCTTTTTGAATGCATCGGGCATCATCCTGAAGGTTGTCCACTCATCCATGGCTTTTGCTCCTAGGCTGAAATAGAACTGCCTGCTGGGCTCATTCCAGTCGATCACCGTCCACTCGACCCTCCCACAGTCTTTCTCCACCGCTATCTGGCAGAGACGCTTCAAGAGCTTCGTTCCTATCCCGTTGCCCCTGTATTCTTCTGGTACGAATATATCCTCAAGCCATAGGGTGGGTTTCGCCTCGAAAGTACTGAACGTGTAATAGTATAGGGCTACGCCAAGGTACTCTGGACCGATATCACCAGTATTCTCTACAAGTAGGCAGTCCCATATCTTGTCCTTGCTGAATCCATATTTTCTGTATCTTTCCTCGGTTCCCTTGAATTCTAGTTTCTCGTATACGCTGAGTTGATAACATAGCTCCATTATAATCGGGATATCATCCTCTGTAGTTTCCCGTATCTTCCACTTCAAGCCCTCAATCTTCGGCATACTAATCCAGTAAAAGAGGGATCATCGTGGCTTTAACGTTACCCTCCCATCAGGGATCTATTTGTTTAGGGTCTCGTAGTAAACTATCTCGTTAAATGGCTTCCTTTTCCTTGGCTTGACCTTTGACTTGGTATGCCCAACTGGTATGATGGCCACAGGCTTCATATGAGCTGGTATATTGAAGATTTCCCTCAACGCCTCCTCCCTGTACATACCAACCCAGCATGCACCGAGTCCAATATTCGCTGCAGCTAGTAGAAGATTCATAGTAGCTATGGCTGAGTCTTGGATACTGAATCGTTCAGAGAAAACGTTGGATTGTTTCCCCTTATAGGCAGAGGTATCTGTAAGCACAACGATATGGATGGGGGCTTTGTTCAGGAAGTTCTGGGGGGTTATCCCTTCTATTCCTGAGGTTGTCTCCCATATCTTCCTTCGTGTTTCTTCGTTTCTTACTACTATGTATCTTGTTGGTTGAGCGTTTCCCGCTGATGGTGCCCATCTCGCTGCCTCTAGAATATAGTTTAGCTCTTCATCCGTAACCTCTTCGTCAGTAAAGTGGTGTATGCTTCGCCTCTCTCTCACTAGCTTCGAGAACTCCAATACAATCAATTATCAGGAGAGGTAAACCAATAAAAAACCATGACTCGAGACAAGCTACTTGCCTGATAGTAGTTTGGCTAGCTCGTAGAAGTCTTTGTGTTTGGCGTTCCTGTCATAGTTGCCTAGCTTGAAGGCTGCTTGAACAAAGTAGCCTGTAGTGAAGGCTGTAACAACCGTGCCGACCCCGACTGGTCCCCCCATCAAGTAGCCCAGTATGGTTACTGTTACCTCTATGCCTCCTCGAACCTGTCCTACAGGGCGATCTAGTTTCTGGACTAATCCAATCATCAGTCCATCTCTAGGACCTGCTCCCAGCTTGGGGTTTAGGTAGAAGAAGCTGGCTACACCAATCATTGCCATTCCCCCTACTAAAATCGCGAATTGTAGAGCAGGATTGGAGTACTGAGGGACGATCCCCCACTCGATTATCCTGTCGATGAAGTAGCCGATGAAATACATGTTCATCACTGTACCGAAACCCGGGGGGAACCCGAGGACCCAGCCAATGACCAGTACACCTAGTCCGACAAGCTGTGATGCCTGTCCAAAGGTCAACCCCAAGAAGTTCATGATACCCACCTGAAAGACCCCCCAGCTGCTCATTCCAAGGTCAGCGTAAAGGATCATTACTGCTCCCAATGCGAACAGGAATAAGCCAAAGTAGAGGCTAGGCAGTCCTTTTAGGAAGTCTGCCCAGTTCTGGGTTAGTTTGGGTTGAATACTATCTTGCCCCCTGTTTTATTGATGGCTACCTTGAATGCCTCCTCGGCTTCATCTAGACTGAATCTGTGTGTTAGTACGCTGTCTACGTCGATCTTTCCCGTTGAGATGTATTCTATGCTCTGGGGGAAGTTCTTGGGCTGTGCATCATAGGCTCCATGAATTTTCAGTTCTCTTCTAACGAGCCATGTCATGTCTACTGGTACTTCTTGTCCAAAGATGCCGACCACTGTTATTGTGCCCCGTTTCTTGATTATCCTTGTTGCTTGCTTGACTGCAGGAGGGGCTCCAACCGCCACAAACGCGATATCAGCCCCCCTACCGCCAGTATCCTGCATGACCCTTTCCTCAAGGCTCTCCTCTTCAATATTCAGTGTATCCAGTCCTAGTTTCTCGACGATCTCAAACCGTAGCTTATCAACACTCAGCCCGGTCACGAGAACCCTTGCGCCTCCTAATTTGAATAACTGGGCGCTGAACAATCCGATGGGTCCGCATCCCTGAACCACAACATAGTCGCCTGCTTTGAATTGGGTGATATCGTTTACAAAGTGCACCGTGTTGCTCAGTGGTTCTACCAGTGCTGCTTGATCATAGCTCATGTTCTCTGGAATCTTGTGGAGCAGCTTGTATGGAACCGTGATATATTCGGCGAATCCCCCATCAGTGTGAATCCCAAACAGGGTTGACTCATCGCATAGGTTGCTCATGCCTGTCTTGCAGAACTCGCAGACGCCACAAGCCTTGACAGACTCAGATAACACCCGATCCCCTACCCTATAACCCTCTACACTCGAACCAATCTCAATGATCTCTCCAGCGAACTCATGCCCCATCACCACAGGGAGCTTCATCTTACTATAAGCCGGAGTATAATGGTAGATTCCTAGGTCGCTGCCGCAGATTGCTGCTGATTTTATCTTTATGAGTACCTCGTCGGGGGCTGGTGTGGGTCTGGGGACATCCATTACCTCGACCCCTGGTGCTGGCTTGGTCTTCATTACAGCCTTCAAGACTATCCAGATGGTGTTGCTCTTATCGGTCTTAATGTTTTCCCGTAGCAAGGTAGCGAAGACAATAAAACAATAGATGGCTTCAACTATCCCATGAACTCCGTGGAGAAACGCGTCCTAGAAGCCATCGACTATGAGGCAATGTATGGTTTTATCGAGGAAATAATCGCAACACCCAGCTACGGTGGACATGAGTCCAAGGCACAGGAAATCATGGCAGCCAAGCTAATGGAACTTGGGCTTAATGTGGATAAGTGGGATATAGATTTCGAGGAACTCAGGGAACACCCTGATTTCAGCATGAGTTATGAGCGAAAAGAGGGACTCGGCGTAGTAGGCACTGTTGGGTCTGATGGTGGGAAGGGTCTGATATTGTGTGGGCACATCGATACCGTTGCACCCGGTGATATCGAAAACTGGGACACCATACCCCTCAAAGCGACCCTCAAGGAAGGCAGGCTCTACGGACGGGGAACCACAGACATGAAAGCCGGCTTGATTGGCGCACTTTACGCGTTGAAAGCGGTTACGGATACAGTTAACCTCAAAGGAAAGGTAATATTTGAGAGCGTCATCGGTGAGGAAGACGGTGGATGTGGAGCCCTTGCTACTTGCTTGAGAGGTTACAAGGGTGATGCTGGTATAGTTATGGAGCCCAGTGAGACCAAGGTTGCCCCTGAGATCGCTGGAGCCATGAGCTTCAAGATCACTGTACCCGGGAAATCTGTTCATGCCTGTGTGAAGGATGAGGGTATCAGTGCCATCGAGAAGTTCATACTGGTTTACAATGGCTTGATCGAGCTTGAACAGGAGCGAAACAAACGATTCACAGACCCCCTTTACAATCGTTACACGGCACCCTATGCTATCAGCATCGGTACCGTCAAGGGTGGGGTGTGGCCGGGTACAGTAGCAGAGAGAGTCGAGTTCGAGGGCAGGATAGGAGTAGCCGTTGGAGAATCAGAGGAATCAGCAAGAAAAGAGCTTGAAGCGAAGATAGCTGAGATCGCTGACTCTGATCCATGGCTCAAGGAGAATAGACCCAAAGTCGAATGGGTGGGTTACAGTTTCGCGTCATCGATGATCCCAGTTAGTCATCCCATTGTTCAGGAAATAGGCAACGCCTACCAAGATGTGACAGGGAAACCAGCGGTTCATGAGGGTATGACCTATGCCTCTGATGTTAGGCATTTGATTAATGTGGCTGAGACGCCGACAACGGTCTTTGGACCCGGAGATGTTAGGGTGGCTCATGGGGCGAACGAGTATGTTCCTATCGAACAATTGGAGACAATGGTTAAGACCTTGGCGCTCACTATTCTACGATTTGTAGGATACGAGGAATAACATTGAAGCGGATTGGATTAATAGTTAATCCCTATGCGGGAATCGGTGGAAGAGTAGGGCTCAAGGGCAGCGATGGAGCAGAGATAAGAAAAAAGGCACTTGAGATGGGGGCGGTTCCCATGTCAGCCAGCAGGACAGTGGACGCCCTCAAACAACTATCCGGGTTAGAATTCGTGCTTTATACTTATCCGGGTAGGATGGGTGAGGAGGAAGCAAGAGAAGCAGGAATAGAGCCAGTGGTAATTGGTGAACTTGAGAACGATACCACTGCTGAGGATACCAAGAGGGCGGCAGCCGAGATGCTGGAAAAGGATCTAGACCTTTTGGTTTTTGCCGGTGGGGATGGAACAGCAAGAGATATCTATTCTGTTATTGGTGACAAGCTGCCTGTTCTTGGGATTCCTACTGGGGTCAAGATTCACTCAGGGGTCTTTGCAGTTGATCCAAGGAGCGCTGGAGAGCTTTTGCATAGCTTCATTTCTGGTGTCAGTTTGGATTTCAGGCTTGAGGAGGTCATGGATATCGATGAGGAAGCCTTCAGGCAGAATACTTTGCAGGCTAGGCTCTATGGGTACATGAATATCCTGTACTCTGAAGAGATCATACAGGGAGGTAAAGAATCCAGTAGAGCCAATGATGAGTCCAGTGTCATAGGGATCGCTAACGAGATAACAGACGAGATGAACCCAGACCTTCTCTATGTTCTTGGACCCGGAACAACAGTAAAATCCATAGCTGATATCCTTGGAGTCGAGAAGACGCTGCTAGGCGTCGATATAGTCAAGGATGGTAAGCTGGTTAAGAGCGATGTGAACGAGAATCAAATCCTAGAGGTCATCAAAGGCAAGGATGTGCAGCTTATCGTTACTGTGATAGGTGGACAGGGATTCGTCTTTGGTCGTGGAAACCAGCAGATAAGCCCAAGCGTCATCCGTATGGTTGGTCGAGAGAATATCGTCATCGTTGCTACTCCTGATAAGCTGGCGGCTCTAGGCGGTCATCCACTACGTGTGGATACTGGTGACTCATTGTTGGACGAAGAATTGAAGGGCTACTACAAGGTTCATACTGGGTATGGGCGGAGAACTCTCTACAAGGCTGCCTGAGGAGCTAGCCGAGAAGCTCAGAGGCTATTCTTCTTTTCGTCACCCGTATGATGAGACGGAAGCCGAGATACATGTACTGAGCCATCCGTCTAAGCCGAGGCTTTACTTGAAGACTAGACAAGGAGACTCTGGGCGATTAGAAACAGAGTACCTGATGCTCAAATGGATCAATCAACGAGTACCCACACCAGAGCCACTATATTATTCCAAAGATGGCTCCACGGAATACCTGGTAAACACTGAGATCACCGGTACACCAACATACCAAGTAGACGCATCCAAGAGAGAAAACGCAGTAAAGATACTCGCCCTGACCCTCAAACAGGTTCACAGTCTAGACGTAGCCGGTTGCCCTGTGCTTCATTCTGTGGATACATGGATTAAATCCCTCAAAGAGAAGGGGATCGATGTCTCTCCTCTCGGTGACTGGAGACCAGTCGAGAAATTTGAATTTACTCATGGTGATTATTGTCTACCAAATATCATCGTAAGGGATGGGGTGCTCTCTGGGGTCATTGACTGGGATTACGCTGGATTGGCTGATCCTTATGTTGACCTTGTTTCATGTATCTGGTCTATCAGGTATAACTATGGTGAAGAGGCTGACAAGCTGATACCCTTCTTTCTAAAGACTTATGGCGTGGAGCTAAACCAAGCCAAGTTTGATTTCTATAAACGCCTCAACCAATTAATCCCGTGAAAAACAGTTACTTGTCCGGTTTTGACGCACTAATTCACCGTTACTCTACCACTTTTTTGTACTATTCAGGATCAAAAAGAAGCCCTATTGGGGCTGGTTTCAGCGTTGGAGGCTTGTTATGGGCTGGGATGGGGTGACCCCCCCTCCCCCCTATTTTGGTTTATAGGGTCCAAGGTATTCTTCTTGCAGTATGTTGCCGCCGTCGATGACTATCTCACTCCCAGTGAGATAACTGGACTCATCAGAAGCCAAGAACAAGACAAGGTTACCGATATCCTCTGGTGAACCCTGTCGCCCCATGGGTATCTTGTATCCAAATTCCCTCATGGCTTTCTCAGCGTCAGTGTCTCCTGTGCTGCCCCTGATCCCAAAGGCGCTTGGGCTATAGATGTAGCCGGGTAGAATGGTGTTCACGTTTATGCCATACTGGGCTGTCTCCAATGCAAGAGCCTTGGTGAATCCCACTACAGCTGCCTTAGTTGCCCCATAGGCTGTCTGTCCTCCTTCTGGTGTACCGACCATGGGACCGGTGACGCTGCTCATGTTGATTATCTTGCCGTATCGCCGCTCCATCATCCCAGATAATGCTGCCTTGCTGCATCGGAACATACCGAAGACATTGATGTCAAACACTCTTTGCATGAAAGCCTCATCCATCTCCACAAGCTTCCGTCTGGGGTATATGCCCACATTATTCACCAAGATATCCACAGGACCAATCTCAGAGAACACCTGCTTCACCTGCTCCGGATTAGTAACATCCATAATCTTCCAAGATGCGCCGTCCCCGATTAGCTCAGCGGTCTCCTTCACCTTATCACTGATATCAGTCAGCACAACCTTGGCTCCATGCTCTGCGAGAACCTTGCTTATCCCCGCACCTATTCCTTGCATAGCACCAGATACAACCGCTGTCTTTCCCTCTAATCTTTTCATTTGTGTTTCCTCCTGTATGCTCTCCAACTCATAGCCCAGCGATCTGGGTCATTGAAGCCATCCCAATCAATCTTATGGATACTACTATTGTGAGGAGCAGACTTTACCAACTCTGGGTCACTGTAGGCTTCCTCGCTTACCTTCTCCAGAACACTGCACCAGTAATCGATATCCGCCTTGCTGTAGGTCTCGGCTGGCTCTGGGGTGAAAGGCTCTGGGATAAGCCATGGGTGGTGGCTGGTGAAGAAGCTCTGGACACCATAATCAATTACTCGCTTGTTCACATCTCCGATGCCGACCCCAGTGTCCTGTTTCATCTGCTCAAGGCTCCAGCGAGCTTGGTCAAGGCGCCGACTGGGGTAGGTCAAGGTTACTCCTTTGATTTTCTTCACTTTCTCCATGAGGTACTGATTGTTTATCATGCTGACCTCAGCGGCTTCCCTCAATCCTTTGGCGCCCATTGCCATGCACCAAGCATAGCATCTAAGCACAACCTGCAGGTTCCCCATAAAGTCCCGAACCTTGCCGATGCTCTTGGGGCGATCATAATCCAGCATATAGGCACCGTCTTTCTTCACAATCACAGGCACAGGCAGATATTCTTCAAGCTCCTTCACAACCCCAACCCCAGCTGAGCCGGGTCCACTGCTCCCATGAGGGCTACTGAAGGTCTTATGAAGATTGAAGAATAGCATATCAAAGCCAGCTTCTCGTGCCCGGGTTACCCCCATAATAGCGTTAGCGTTGGCTTGATCATAGCTACAGAGCCCACCCGCGTCATGGATTATGCCCGTCCATTCATCGATGTTCCTGTTGAATATACCAATATCCTCTGGGTTAGTGATGAAACAGCCAGCCGTCTTGGGGCCCACAGCCTCCTTCAAAGCCTCGGTATCAGGCAGCCCCGTCTCTGGATCAGGATACAGGGTGATTACCTTGTATCCAGCGGTGGCTGGTGTGGCTGCATCACATGGGTGGCTGAATATGGTTGTGATTATCTCGTCCCGGTGAGGCTCGCCTCTGTCTGCGTGATATTTCCGCATAATCAAAGCATTGTTGTAGCATCCTACTGAGCCACCGGGTGGCTGGAATGTGAACGCATCCATTCCACTGATCTCCCTGAGATACTTGTTCCCAAACTCATAGGCGATCTCCAGTATTCCTTGGAGGGTTTCCTCGGGCTGCAACGGGTGAACATCCTTGATCAAACCAGCCAGCTCCTCGTTAATCTTGGGGCTATACTTCATGGTGCATGTTCCTACGCCTAGGTCGATCTCCATCTCCATGCCTAGCGTCATCTGGCTCAGTCGCAGGTAATGCCTGAGAACCTGTGCTTGGCTTAATTCCGGTAGATCGGGCTTAGTCTTTCGCCTCATCCCCTCTGGAATCAATGAAGCCCCTGAACCGATCTTTTCCTTGATCTTCTTCTCTGAGGTTGGCGGTATGAATCCACGTTCACCGGAAGTGCTGAGTTCATGGATTATGGGTTCGCTCCATCTTGGTGCATGGTACTCTCTTGGATTCATGCAACCACCTCCCGCAACGCCGTCTCCAGTTTCTCAATCATGTCTAGGCTATGCATCTCTGTCACACAGTAGAGTGCTGATTTTCCTAGCTCTGGGAAATCTTTGCTTAGATCATTTCCACCGAAAATCTTGTGACCTAGCAGCTTTTCATTAACCTCTTTGACTGGTCTGGTGAATCGTACTGGAAACTCCTTGAAGAACCCAGAATAAGGTACCTCTACTCCGCTTAACTCATTCAAGGCCGCTGCAGTGTAGTGGCTCTTCTCCAGAACCGTCTCTCCCAGTTCCTTCATACCCTGAGGTCCAAGGAGGCTCATGTAGACCGTCGCCGTTATTCCCCAAAGTACAGTTGTGGTGCCTACCCAGTCCTTGGCTTTCTCACGTGCCATATAGCTGGTTCTGCTGTAGAGGGCTTGACCGAACCCGAACTCACCTTCAACATTCGTGGGTGCTAAACTGAGTAGCCTCAACGGGTATTCTGCCACGTATCGTTCTTCATCTCTTGAGGCGATAAACCCACAGCTTCCACCCCCTGCGTACATGCTTACTCCTAGAGGCTGGGCTTCACCACACGCTATATCGGCACCGTATTCCGCGGGAGAAGCCAATACTCCCAAGCTGATGGGGTCTACGCCTACGATGGATTCTGCTCCAACAGAGTGAGCTAACTCTGATATCTTGGCTCCTTCAGACTCTATTACCCCAAGATAATTGGGGTTCTCAAAATAAACACCGGCAATATTCTCGCATAACTTGGATTCCAGATCGTTTAGGTCTACTCTTCCCGTCTCAGGCTCATAATCAACGAGGGTAATCTTGATTTCGCCTTTGGGGTCCACCGAGCCACAAAAGTTCTTTAGGATGCTCAGCCTAGCTAGGCTAGCATTCCTAGGTACTAGAATCTCGTTTCTGCCTGTTATTCTGGAAGCCATCCTTACACTGTTTCCAGCAGCAGCTCCCCAATCATAGGTGGGTAACCCCGAGACCTCCATACCCAGTAACTCACAGATGAGGCTCTGGAACTCGAAGTTTGCCTGAAATCTCCCATGATCACTGTAGGCTCCACCAGCATACGCTGTCAGGAACTCGCTTCTACTCTGGATTACCTCACAGACCTTGGGCACATAGTGTTGCCAGCAGCCTCCTCCTAGGAAGCTGATGTATTCTTCTGTGGTCTTGTTCTTGGATAATATTCCTGCTACGTGGCGTTTGAGCTCCTGTTCACTCAATAATGGCTCAGGTAGCTGCATCTCTCGCTTCAGTAGAAGTCGCTCTGGGATCATCTCAGTGTAGAGCTCATCAGCATCCTTGGCGCCAATAAAGTCCAGCATCTCCTGCTTTATCTTGGGCACCGAGTTAGGAATATAGGGATGAACGAAATCTTTTCCCATCTAAATCAACACGTATGAATCATTGACTGGGAATATCACTTTTCCCTATCCCACATCATGCGCAACATGCCTCATGGAACGAGTATAGATTTTCTGTATATACCATATACAAGATAAGGTTTAATCCTAGGCTGTCTGTTTGTGTATGATAATGGTGTCGTTTTTTGGAGGAGCCCGTTAAGAAGAGCCTCATCCCCCGTAATGTCCTAGTGCTAACTATCAGCCGCGTAATCTGGAGCATGAGCGACACCAACATAGACAACTTCATCAGCGAATACATGAGACAACTCGGCGCAACAGTACCAACAATCGGATTAATCAACGCCCTTGGAAGCTTCGGTGCAATGCTTCTCTACCCTGTCGGTGGATATCTTGCCGATAAATCAGGCAGGGTGAGAATAGTAGCCTCATCTACTCTAATCTACGTCTCTAGTTTCATCATATATCTCCTAGCACCCAGCTGGGAGTGGGCGGCAATCGCCATGATCTACCAGAGCATGAGCCTATTTTATTTACCAGCCATGAACGCCATAATGGCAGATAGTATCCCGGTTGGTGACAGGGGCAAGCTCTATGGATTCAACTTCTCGCTACCAACCATAGTTAGGATCGTCAGCCCATACATCGGTGGCTTATTCATAGCAAGATTTGAGCTAATCCCCGCCATGAGGATCGGTTTCATGATAAGCTTCATCATAGGGATAATTGTCGCTGCCATGAGGCTTTTCTTCCTTAGGGAGACTATCTCTGATATTGAAGAGATAAATTGGAACCCGATCATATTGTTCCGTGATGCCTATGGTAACACGAATGAGTCTCTTCGCTGGATCTGGGATAATATTCGAAGCTTCGCAGCCGTAAGCATGCTTCTCAGCTTCCTCAGTAGCATGATTCTCCCCTTCTGGATACTCTATGCCACCGACTACCTGATGTTGCACGCATATGAGTGGAGTATAATTCTGCTTTGGAGTGGTATTGCGAGAGCTTTCCTCAGCTTATTTATCGGTGGAATCGTTGACAAATATGGTGCCCGAAACTGTCTGCTCTTTGGTCTCGGTCTCGGGATTCCAAGTATGTATGGTTTCACACTTGCACAGGGATTCTGGTTTGCTTTACCAATGTTCACCTTCATCACCCTGAGTGCCGTTTTCATCTGGATATCCTCACAGGTCTATCTAGCAGACAGTATTCCAAGAAGTATCAGGGGTAGGATCATGGCTGGACTGGGTAGCGGGATGAGTCTCGGGGTCTCTGGGGTCGGTTTCGTCAGTGGTTTCCTGATATTCTTACCCAAGACTCTAGGTAGCCTCGCTGGAGGTTTTATTTATAATCTGAACCCCCAGCTTCCATGGATACTCCAGTCACTATTGTTGACTGTTGGACTGGGTTATACGTATTTGAGGGTCCAAAACCCCGAACACCCATACGAATAGTAACAATTTGTAACTATGAATGGTGAGTCTGCTTTAAAAAGAAAAAAACAGACACTCATCTTGACAAAGATGGAATATAGCAAAATACCCACAACCAGAATAGCTGGATCTGGAAGGATAACCATACTCGGATTCGGTGAAGTAAAGATATCAGGCTCAGGAAGGATCAGCCCAGAGGAGATATCCACCAGTGGAAGCAGCAAGCTACCTGGAGGACTCGTAATCGGGGACCTAAAGACGAGCGGCTCATCCCGCATTGCGGGCGACCTGACCGCTGAGATGGTAAAGTTCAGCGGTTCAGCCAACGTGGAGGGCAATCTCGTCTGTGAGGAAATACAGAAATCAGGCAGCTTGAAGGTAGAGAAAGACCTCAAGTTCAAGTATGGTAAATTCTCCGGCTCCACCAGAGTCGGTGGAAGCGGCTCCGTGGAGATCGAGTTAGAGGCAAGTGGCTCTATGAAGTTCGGTGGAGACTTGGTCTCAGAGGATAGGATTCTGTACAGTGGAGTAATGAGGGTCGAGGGACTCGTTAAGGCCAAGTCTTTTGAGGCAAGGCTCAGCAGGGATGAGAGCCTTATCAGGGATGGTATTGAGGCAGAGTACATCAATATACAGAGGAGCCACGATGATTGGCGAGACAGAGGCAGCCTGTATACCACAGACATCACTGGAGACGAAATAATACTGGAGAACGTGGAATGCAACAATGTCACCGGTAAAACAATCAAGATTCTACCCGGCTGCAGAATCAAAGGTAGAGTCCAGTATAGCGAATCTATAAAAGTTAGCCCCGATTCATATCTTGAAAAGGAGCCCGAGAAAACCGAGTAGAACACCATATGAGCCAACCAGAGGAAAAGGGGAGTCTATTTCAGAGAATTCGTAGTGAGTTCAGTTTCCTCGAGGGTAATTTTCTCATAATGGTGCTTAGCTGGCTCATACTGGACCTTTTCACGGAGCTACCGGGAACCTATTATGCCTTATACGTTGAGGCTCTTGGCGCAACTGCCACGGGCATCGGTTTGATCGGTGCAGTACAGACCATCGCTGCTGCTGCTGTTCAGATACCGGGCGGCTACTTCACCGACAAGTATGGACGTAAATGGCTTATCACCACCATGACCTTCATCGCGGCGTTTGCTCGTTTATTCTATGTTTATGCTCCTAGCTGGGAATGGATAATGGTTGGAGCCATAATCGCCGGCGTATGCAGAATATATCAGCCGGCACTCAACGCCATAGTCTCGGATTCACTGCCAAAGGAGAAACGAGGCATGGGGTTCAGCCTCATCAACCTAATAACCAGCGTATCCACCACACCAGCCCCCCTCCTAGCAGGGTACCTGTTCACCCTCTACGGCTTAGTGCCCAGCATGCGACTAATGTACAAGCTTGTGATATTCGGGTTCCTAGTCGCCGGATTACTCAGAACAAGACTAACCGAGACCGTGGAAACACCTGAGAAGGTCAATCTAGGCGAGATGATCAACTCTTATCCGGTGAGTATGCGTGAAAGCATTGATGTCTGGAAACTGGTACCAAGAGCCGCTTTCGTCTTGTTCCTCGTAGACGTAATATCAAACTTCACCAGCGGACTCTTCCAGCCTATACTCACCCTATACATCGTCAAAGACCTAGTGATAAGTGAGCTTCAGCTCAGCTACATCATGACCGCGCTACCTGTATCCATGATAATACTCGCCATACCCTCTGGGAAACTCATTGATGTGGTAGGGAAGAAGAAACCCATAATGGTATCATTCCTGCTATGGGCTGTAGTCATAGCCTTATTCGTCAACGGCAACTTCCTAAGAGTCCTCATAGCCATGATGCTAGTAGGCGCCCTCATGGTATTATCAAACAGTGCCATCAGCAGCCTCCAAACAGGGCTCGTACCCAAGGAACACAGAGGCAAGGTAAATGGAAGCCAAGGCTTCTTCAGACTCATCGCATCATCAATGGGTCAGCTAACCGGTGGCTGGCTCTACGATAACGTGAACCATGAGATACCTTTCCTAATCCAGATAGGGTTAGTGATGATACCGCTCCTGATGGTCTATTTCTGGATAGACGAGAACGAGGAAACCCTACACTAACCCATTCTCGGATAGATGCTTCGGTAGCTCTGCTACACTATTAAGAATAGTATCCGGTCCAGCTGCACCAAGCTGCTGTATACTCTGAGTACCAGTCAAAACACCGATAGTGTATACGCCCGCGTTCAACCCCTCCTCGATGCCCTTCACGGTATCGTCAATCTTCAACACCGCCCGTTTCTCAGAGACCCCATACTTTTTCATGGTGTGGATGATCATCGCAGGGTCTGGTCTGCTTGCACCCACCTGCTCACTGCACACCCAGCCGTCGATCAACCCATCTCTCTGCCAACCAAGATGCTCAACTATAGCCTCAGCAATCTCGGCTGGGAATCCAGTGGAAGCAACCACATGAACATCATTTTCCCTAAGATACCGGAAAATGGTTGAAGTGCCTGCTACTTCCTTGACCATGCCCGTGTTCTCCCGTAGGATACCGAGAAACTCGTCATAGATCTGCTCAGCCTTCTCTCCTCCTAGCTCCTTGATGACGGTCCATTTGTCGCGTCCACGCTGGGCGTTCAAGACCTCCATGGGAACCTTTACCCCATGGCTCCTGAGGGCATCATCATAGCTCTTCAAGACCAATGGTAACCCATCGACACGGTCATCTACTGTGGTTCCTGCCATATCGAATACAGCGAGTTTGATGCGGTTCATCTTAGATCTTTTCCATTATCTCTTCGAGGCTCTTCCGTTTGGTGTTCTCACTGAATACGCCCTTATCCGGGTAACCGATAGGAGTTACAGCTACCACATATTCCTCCTCAGGTAGATCAAGTGCCTTCTTCAACTTCTCATTGCTGAAGTCACCGATCCAGCAGGTCCCCAAGCCCTCGGCACGGGCAGCCAATATGAGCTGAGTAAACGCGATGCTAACATCCATGGTGAATGTCATCTCACCCATGTAGCCACCGCGGCTATACGGTATATTCCAGCCCACCGCCACAATCACTGCTGGGGCTCCTGCGATCCACATCTGACCACCACAAGCCTCAGCAACTTTCAGCTTCTTCTCTGATTCTACTATGTAGAACTTCCAGAACTGCCTGTTGTGACCGCTGGGGGCTATCCTTGCAGCCTCCATGATCCGTTTGAGTGATTCCTCGGGTATTGGCGTATCCTTGAATGACCTGATGCTCCGTCTGGTCTTGATTACCTCGTAGAATTCCATTTGTCTATACTCGTGCTTTGATGGATAAAAGGCGATCTTCTATCTCGTGGTGAAGTATTCACTGTTCTTCTTTGTAATTACCTCACCATCAGGTGCTAGAACCCCGACCACTAGACGCATGGTATCATGTCTGGGTCCCTCAATGATGAGCCTCTCATCCATGGACTCACCATACTCCAAGTTGAGGCTGTCTCCAATCTTCTCAGAGTAAAGCTGACCATTATCCAATTCGATTCCAATCCACGCCCGGTAATCAGAGCCTGTGATCGGGCTTTCATTGGTATAAGTGATTGTGACCTCGACCACGTTGTTTCTCCGAGTGGCTTTCCATGTATGCATTAGGAAGGGCATCGCGTCAACACCGTCTACGGTGACCTGTTTCCCTACGTGCTCTATGGGGATGCTTCCTATTTCCCAACCCGACACAGTGGTCTCTAAATAATAGTATGTGTGATTGTCCATATCCCAGTGTACCCCTGTCTCGTTTAACTCGACGCCTACCGCCATATGCCCCGGTAGTGTCAGCAACGCTGTTTCGACATCCATCGCCTCAAGCAGATGCGCTAATAATATGCTGGTATCTTCACAGTCCCCACCCTCATCCACAAGGCTCTCCACTGGGAACTTGGGGTATTCATCGAAGCCTGTGGTATCATCTGTGATGTAGTGGAGGTTCTGGACAAATGAGATCACCAGTTCCACCTCTTCCTCAGCCGATAAGTCGTTGAATGTGGCTATCTTGTCGAATTCCTTCACAAGCACCTCAAGGTAGGCATCATCGTAGGGATGCAGTATATAGCCTCTGTAGTCTGAGGTCACATACCTTGCCTTGCTGCTGTAATACTCGTACATGGGCTCAGGTATGACGATGCTCAACAGGTACATCTCCCCGTTGTGACTCCAAGTATAGTTCCGCTCTATCACGGGTATTGTTTGATTAGAAAAATCGAGTCCCCCAAGGCTCGTCTGATACTCGTCCAAGAGGGACTCATACATAGCCTCTAACGTTTCCAGTTGTTGCAATAACGCCTGCTGCTCCTCATCGAGGCTCTCCTTCTCTGCTTGAAGCTCCGCATAGACAACCTGCAGTGTATCTAGTTGTTCTTCTAGGTCTGTTTTCTCGTTGCTTAGCTGGTTGAAGTTGGCTTCAAGGTCATCATGGTCCTCCTCCAAGTCGTAGAGTCGTGTCTGGAGGTCATCCAGGATTGGCTGTGTCAAGTAGACGTTACCAAAGTATCCTGCTGTGCCACCTATGATTACCCCGATGAGTAGCATGGCTACTGTTTTCGTGCTCAAACCAGAGTCTCAAATGAACCTTGTTTTATAAGAACTATGAAGCCTACATACCTATCCCGGGGGTCCTGTACCGTTTTTCCCATTCCTGACGCATGGCAATGTTTTTGGGATCGGTTAACCTGTCGCTGCACATGATGCCTTCTAGGTGGTCTAATTCATGTTGGAGTAGCTCGCTCATGTCGTCGCTGAAGGTCTCGTTGTGGAACTCTTGGTGCTGGTCAACGTATTTCACCTTGATACTCCGGTTCCGTGGTATCTTTACGAAGAACTTTGCCTCCATGCTGAAGCAGCTGTCCCATACATCAAAGGTCTCGGGACTCCTCCAGACGATCTCAGGGTTAATCAAATAACTGGTGAACTTGGGGGTCTGGATATAGACTGCGCGTTTGTTGTATCCTATCTGGGGTGCCGCTATTCCCCTGCCCATACCATAGATTCTTTGATGTTCAGTGAGTGTGTCTTTCAGGTCTTCCAGTATCTGGGGTGTATTCCTATCAAATACTAGGGGTTCTGATATCTCCCTGAGTCTGGGGTCGCCGAGTAAAACGGTCTCGCGGATTACCATACAGACTCATACGGCTTGGTTGTTCTAATCTTTTCCGCAGTAGGCTCATTCCCCGGGTGGTGCTACTATCTCTTTGTGTTCTTTCTTGATCTCTGGTTTTCCCCTTTTCAGTTTGCGTTTTTTGAAGCTGGGGAAAAGGTCTTTGTCTTTTTTATCTGTCATTATTGTTTCTCCTCGTCTTGTTTCTCGTGGTCGATGCTGGGCGCATATTGTATACTTTGGTTTTCCCGGTTAAGCCTATCGAGTGCCACAGTAAACTCGGTGAATGTTCCCGTTGATTTCTCCAATAGGTCTCCACACATCGCCTTGTTGAACATGAATGGCTCATCCAGCCTGATCTTTGCGTTGTGGAAATTGATACTCTCCCACTCAACCGACTCCAATAGTCCTTGGAACTCCCTCAATGCGAGACACCTGATGTACTCCCTTGTGCCTTCTGGGCCATTCATCAACCCATGCCTCACCAATTGAGTTATGTTGTCCCAGTCCTCCCAAGGAACAGCGTCTCTAACAAACTCCAATGAGTCGGTATAGTTGAAGGTTGTCTGGATGTTGTTTGGATCGGAGTTCTCACCGATATACTCCAATACTGTCTCATCAAGCACCGTATACTGGTTGCATAAAGCTACACCAGTCTCCGGGTCGCTGTCTGCGTATTCATCTATTAACGCCTTCTTGGTCACCCAATCGATGCCATCGATGAAATACTCCAGTTGTCGAGCATTAAACGCCTCAAGGGTCGCCTCCAATAGCTTGAAGGCGTTATTGTCTGCGTCTGTTGAGTCCGTGTTCTCCAGCATCGTCTCTATTCCAGCCAGATAGTGCCCAATCATGATGTCCCCAATGGCATCTACCCTTGATCCATTCTCCAGTTCCAGCTTCCATTTACACTCCTCTGTGTCTAGGGTTATGGCTCTCATTGCCTTCACTGGGTCAGCGAGCCTTGGAGGGTCTTTGAGGTAGCCTCTTTCGTAGGCTGTCATCACGAGAACCTCCATGGTGTCTCTGAGGTAGACTTGGAATGGGCTTCGTACGGCTTCCCAGTTGATATCATGGAGCCTCCAGTATTTCTCTGGGTCTGCGTGGGGATCATTCCGTTGATTCAGTATACCCCGGGCATCAACCGTATCATTTGACGAGACCCGCTTGATGAAAGCCGCCCTAGGGCTAATCACATAACGCAGATGTTCTCCACGCATGTATTTCCCGGCTCTGGGCAGAGACCCCTCCTTGTTGCAAGCAACATACTCGCCTCCACCAGTCAATGGTATACGGGCAACCATGAAAGGCACCAGCTCAACCTCCAACCGATCCCAGACATCGAGGTTGCAGACACTGTAATCCATCAATATGCTGCTGTGGGTAGAGTAGGCGTTACTTCTCCAACCAGTGCCTTCCTTCTGATTGGATACGTTGTTCTTGTAGGCGTTTATTCCCTTGAAGTATGATCCAAGCCCCTTCGCAGCGTAGTATCCGAATAACTCGGCTACCCTGTCATAGACTACTGCCTCCATTGGGCTTTTGTAGCTGGGTGATGATAGCTCAAGGTGGCTCATGTCATCGTAGACCCTGAAGCCGTTGTACGCCATATAGTCCAATCTGGGCTCCTCGACACGAATCGATGAGACCAGCTCCATCTTCTTTAACTCCTCGATAGCCATGCCTACAAGGTGTACCAGTGATCTGTGGGGTAGCTGGGGCTGGGTGTTCATGGCTAGCTCGTGTTCAACGCCTCGTATCTTATGCTCCATCATATTGGGTCCTCAGAAAGCCAATGTCAACTCATGCACTGAAAACGCTATAATATTTACTACAGGCAGAGTGCATAAAAACATGTTATGATATAAGAAAAAATCGCTGAATATGCTTGTTACATGAGACTGAACTAGGGTTTCTTCAAAAAATTCGTGTGCGCACCAGATTTTAATCCAACAAGGTTATCTACCTTTGTATGGCTGGAAAACTCAATGTTCTTGTTACAGGAGCCTCAGGCTTCGTAGGCTCAAATATCGTAAAATACCTCCAAGAAAACAACCACAGCGTAGTAGCTACCCGTAGAAGCAGCAAACCTGATCCCCTGCTCGACGATTATCTGGGAGAAAACATTGAGTGGGTCGAATTAAATACACAAGACAAGGAAAAGGCAATCACCATTGCAGACAGTTATAGCTTCGATGGGGTTATCCACGCCGCGTTCATGACTCCCGGCTCTGCTGAGAACGAGGCACTGAGAGCCACCGAGATACTGGACTCCAATATCGGTGGAACCATCAACACACTGGAACTCGCCCTAAAATCTGGGGCAAAAAGGTTCGTATTTGTATCTTCAAGTGGGCTCTATCCAAGTAACGGAGAGATATCCAAACCTGTAGCTGAGGATTCCTCCAGCCCCTACCTGAATATGAGTGGGTTTTATCGGATAACCAAGATAAGCAGCGAGAAGATAGTTGAGCGTTACAGTCAGATCTATCCCATCGAGACAGTATCCATGAGATTACCAGTCATGTACGGTCCCATGGAGAGACCCACCAACAGCCGCAAAAACATGGGGCCAATCCACAAGCTCCTCAAACTCGCCTTAACCCAGAGAAAGAAGAAAATTCGAATACATGGCATATACTATGCAGGTGACTGGACCTACGTTATGGATGCTGCACAAGGGCTAGTAGCTGGGCTCACTGCAAAAAAACTGAGCCCCATCTATAACATCGCATCAGGCACAAGATACAGGCTACCAGAGTTCCTTGATGCAATAAACAATATTCCCGGAGTAGACGTTGATTGGGTTAATGTCAAGGACAAGGAGACTGCGGATTTTGCTGCTCCTGTACACAGGATGCGGGGACACTTGGACATCGAGAAAGCGAGAAATGAACTAGGGTTCAAACCCTTATACGATCCCAGTATCGGGGTAGCCGAGTACAGCGCGTGGTGGATGGACGCAGCTGAAAAAGGTCTCATTGATTAACAGTTATCCTAAGCGTCTCTCAGCTATCTCAACGGGGATTGAGGTTGGACCTTATCTCTTCCATCAATTCTTGTATCTTCTCGTTGGTCCAGCCTTCTAACTCGTTGAATGTGAATTGCTCGTATCTGATCTTTGGGTATAGCTTCATGTAGGACCAGCTGATAGTCTTTATTAAATCCTCAAACTCTCTGGCAAGCTCTACCCTGAGGGTTCCACGGCTCTCATTTGGAGCCTCATAGAATGCCTTCTCCACCGCATCCTCAGAAACAATGGTCTTGACCTTATTCTCCTCAACAAGCCCATCATAGAGGGGATCAGTGACCGCCATATACTGATTGAGAATCGCTATCCTAGCCTCTTCCCCTTCCAGACCTTCCTCAAAGACATAATCTTGTGCAT
>Ga0272442_10002543_pt1 | contig 26344 bp, 27 predicted proteins | sample SSMForm2O_FD_200262 | JGI IMG/M metagenome (GOLD analysis project Ga0272442, IMG submission 200262) | Marine sediment archaeal communities from Little Sippewissett salt marsh, Falmouth, MA, United States - SSM-Form-2O | ecosystem: Environmental > Aquatic > Marine > Wetlands > Sediment ... | reverse complement strand
CGAAGTCCGGCGACCAGTCGTTCATGTCGCTCGTGAAGGCAAGCAGCCGTTCTTCCGTGTGCGACATCCACTTCCCCTCGAGCGGAGAATCGAGATCGTGGGCGTGGATATCGGTCACCAGGCCGAATCGTAAGACCTCCGCGCCCGCGGAAAGCGAAAGCGCGACGCACACGACGAGAACCAGGCGAGCCGCCAGGTGTCGCATGCGTCGCCTGGACGTCATCAGAACGTCAACTCGTAGTCGGGCTGGATGCCTTCACCGTCGATGAGCAACGTCCGCGCCTCCGGATCGATCGTGACCATCGCCCAGGTCAGCGGCGTCGGTTCGTCGTCGTGATTCACCATCGCGGCGATCGTTAGGTAGTGGATGCCGTCGATCTCCGTGTACCGCGCCGTGTGGTCGTGGCCGGAGAAGACGGCGAAGACGTCCCCGTCGGCTGCAAGCACATCGCGCACGGCGAGGTTGTTGAACACCGAGGGTCCGCCGGCGAGCAATTCGAAGTCCGCGTCGAGCGGCTGGTGAACGAGGACGACGGTCGGCAGATCGGAAGCCGCCAAATCGGCGACCAGCCAGTCGAGTTCCACCTGAGGAATCAGTCCCTGAACCATCCAGACGATGTGGCTGTAGTCGTTCTCGTTCTTGTCGTATTGCGCGTCCAGGACGACGAAGTGTACGCCGCCCAGATCGAAGCTGTAGTACGTCGCCGCCTGCCCCGTGCCCGCCAGGAACTCCTCCTTGGACAGGTCGTAGACGTCGTGATTGCCGATCACGTGGTGCACCGGCCCGTCGAACGCGGCGAGGACGGCGACGGCGTCGTCGAGGATGCCCGGGATGCGCGCCGGATCGCCCATCTCTGCGCCCATGACGAAGCAGCCGTTGACGAGGTCGCCGAGGTCGATGACGGCGGCCGCGGATGCGGCGTTGGCGGCGTCGACGAACGCGGCGACGCGCTCCGGCCAATCGTCCATGATCTTGTGTTCGTTGGGCGAGTTGGTGTCATGGGCGTGGATGTCGGCGATGAAGGCGAGTTCGATCGGCTCGGCCAAGACCCAGCTTCCGACAGCGATGACAAAGACGAGTGCAATCCAACCAATGCGACGATACAGCATGTGAACCTCCCTCTCAGGGCAACGGGATCTGCTCAAGACTAGTGTGCGGGGCGTCCGCGGGCAAGGCGTCCGATCGGCATACGCAACGACGGCGCTAGGATGCGGCGTCCGATGCCTCCCACCCCAACCGCACCGCCTCCAGATTGATTTCGATGACCCGGTCCGCCTTCCCGGCGAACACCGTCCGGATTCCCGTCTCCAGTGCCTCGCGCGATAGGGAAAGGAACGGCGCCCCGGCCCCGAGCATCACCATGTTCCCCGCTTGCAGCGCGCCGGCCTGCTTGGCAAGCGCCGCGGCGTCGATGACGCGATGAACCGGCAAGCGTTGCAGCTCCTTTAGGATGCCGTCCTCCTCAGGGTAGTCGGGGATGTTCTTCACGGGCACGACGTTGGTGACGACGGCGCCGCCGTCGGCCAGGTACGGCACGTAGCGCAATGCCTCCATCGGCTCCAGCGACAGGATGAGGTCCGCGGTCCCTTCCTGCACGAGCGCGGAATGAATGGGACGATCGGAGTACCGTAGGTGGCTCTGCACGACGCCGCCGCGCTGGGCCATCCCGTGGACCTCGGCCTGCTTGACGTGCAGCCCCGACGACCGGGCGGCTTCGCCGATGACGGCGGCCAATGCGAGCAGCCCCTGCCCGCCGACGCCTGCCAAGATCAGATTCCGCTTCACGACGCACCTCCCTTGGATCGGGACCGGCGTGCGGTCTGGATGCACTCGCGAACCGAGATCACGATGGACGGCCCACGATGCGCGATCTCCTCGCGAAGAACGGCCACGTTCTCCTCGTGCTTGTTGGGCAACGGCTCGATGATGCGAATGTGGTCGCGATCGACGCCCAACCCGGCGCAGATGTCGGCCAGCCGATGGTTTGCCGACGAGGGCTGGCCTCCCGTCATCGCCACGGTGAGGTTGTCGACGATGACGATCGTTACGTTCGCGTTCTCGTTGACGCAGTCGAGCAGTCCCGTCATTCCCGAATGGGTGAACGTCGAGTCGCCGATCAGCGCGACGGCGGGATGCAGGCCGGCTTGGGACGCGCCCTTCGCCATCGTGATCGAGGCGCCCATCTCGACACACGTGTCGATCGCCGCGTACGGCGGCATCGCACTCAGTGTGTAACAGCCGATGTCGGAGAACACGCGCCCGGGACGGTCCTTCGTTCCGAGGGCGGCATTCAGCGCCTTGGCGGTGTCCGCGTGCGGACAGCCCGGACAGAGGGCCGGCGGCCGAGGAGCGGGCACCGACGAAGCGGCTGCCTGCGCGGGGGTGGACCTGTCGAAGGCGGCAGCCACGGCGGCCGGCGACAACTCGCCGACGCGCGGGAGATGGCCGCTCAAGCGTCCGTGCACGAGCGGAGTCGGGCGCGCGGGAAGCCCACGCAACTTGGCTTCCACGTACGGGAATCCTTCCTCGAACACGAGGATCCGATCGCACGTCGACATCATCCGTTCGATGTGGGCCATCGGCAGCGGGTACTGCCCGATCTTCAGAAGCGGGTACGGACACGCCTCGCCCAGGGCTTCGCGCACGTAGGTGATCGCGGTGCCACAGGCGATGATGCCCAGGCGCGTGTCTTCGCCTTCGACGTACGATGTGAACGCGCTCGATTCGGCGGCGCGGACGAAGTCGGCCTGACGCTCGAGCAGGGTGGCGTAGCTCTTGCGCGCCAGCGCGGGCAACAGAATGAACCGTTGCGGGTTGTCCGGCGTCGAGAACGGATTGCGGTCGGGCGACGTCTCCTCGGTGACGATCGTTGCCCGGGAGTGGCACAGCCGGGTGGTGAGGCGGACGAGGACCGGCGTGCGGTAGCGCTCCGACAACTCGAAGGCGAGGGCCGGAACGCGGTACGCTTCCTGCTGATCGGCGGGCTCCAGGCACGGCATCATCGCCAGGTCGAGATACAGTCTCGAGTCCTGTTCGTTCTGCGACGAGTGCATAGACGGATCGTCCGCGACATTGATGATCAGTCCGCCGTGCGCCCCTGAGATGGCGGAGTTGATGAACGGATCGGCGGCCACGTTCAGTCCAACGTGCTTCATGCTCGCCATCGCGCGCTTGCCGCCGTAGCTCATCCCGAGTGCCGCTTCCAGCGCCGTCTTCTCGTTGGCCGTCCACGTACAGACGATCTCGCCGGAAGCGACCTCCGGGCTGGCCAACAGATACGCGGTGATTTCGGTGGATGGTGTCCCTGGATAGGCATACGCCCCGGACAGGCCCGCGTCGATCGCGCCCTGCGCCAGGGCTTCGTTCCCCAACAGAAGCCGTGTCGGCATCGATTCCCCCTTGGGAACTGTAAGTTTGGGTCGAACGCCGCTAAGGGTACGGGGCGCCAGTGAAGACCTCAAGCCGCGGTTTCCATCGTCGAAAGCCGGGATGGCAGTTGGCTTGCTCGGTTGTGAGGGGGAAGGTATACTGCGCTCGAATTCTTTCTAGATCCACCCAAGGGGGACATCAGCATGGGGCAAGCAAGAAACATCTGCTTGGTTGGTCATTCAGGCTGCGGCAAGACGACGTTGGCTGCCGCCCTCATGGCCAAGGCAGGCGTTAAGGACATTGAGTTCGACGCATCACAAGAAGAGAAGGACCGCGGGCACACGATCGACATGGCGATCGGCTCGTTCAAGGCCAAGGATCTGACGATCACGCTGCTGGATACTCCCGGTGCCGACGAATTCGTCGAAGAGATGTACAAAGGCGTCCCGGTCGCCGACCTCACGCTGATCGTGCTGAACGCGGAGAAGGGCGTCGAAGTCGTCACCGAGCGCGCCTGGGACATCGCAGGCGGCGCCAAGCGCCCGACGGCCGTTCTGATCAACCAGATGGATCGAGAGAACGCGAAATTCGACGTAGCGCTCGCATCGGTTCGCGACCACTTCGACGGCAAGTTCGTCCCCCTGCAGGTTCCGATCCGAGACGGCGGAGCCTTTGTCGGCGTGGTGGATCTGATCGAGAACAAGGCCGTGTACTTCGGCGACAAGTCGAAGAAGGAGATTCCCGCCGATCTTGCCGCGGCGGTCGAAGAAGCACGCGGCATCCTCATCGAGGAAGTTTCGTCGTTCGATGACGCGTTGATGATGAAGTTCCTCGAGGACGAAGCGATCACGTCGCAGGAACTGGCGACGACGCTGTCCGTCGGACTGGCGGCGGGAGAACTCGTCCCCGTCCTTTGCTCGTCGGCGACCGAAGGCAAGGGGCTGGATGTCTTGCTGCACACGATCACCGATGCAGTCAAGGCCGCGGATGCATCCGCGGACGGACCGGCGCGAGCGGTGGCGTTCAACCTCGCCAGCGATCCGTACCTCGGCCGGCTCGCCTTCATCAAGGTTCTTTCGGGAACGGTGCAGGAAGGCAAGGCGCTGATTGACGTGACGCGCGGGACGAAGATCGACGTTCGAGACATGTACGCGTTCGAAGGGACGAAACAGCACCGCGTACCGAATGCCGTAGCAGGCAGCATCGTCGCACTCGGCAAGGCGGACGACGTGGTGCTCGGCGCCACGCTTTCGACCGACCAGAATCAGGAAGCGTTCGAACTGCCGGCGTTTCCGAAGCCGGTGTATCCTCGGGCCATCACGCCCAAGTCCCAAGCGGACGTCGAGAAGATGTCCGAGGCCATCCGGGAGATTTCGACGACCAAGGCAACCATCATCGTCGAGCGTGATCCGGTCACCAAAGAGATGATCATGGAGGCGATGGGCGATATTCACCTGACCGTGTTCATCGAACGTCTCAAGAACCGCTACAACGTGAACCTGGACACGCATCGTCCCCAGATTCCATACAAGGAGACGATTCGTAAGCAAGCGACGGCGCGCTACCGCCACAAGAAGCAGAGCGGCGGCCGCGGTCAGTTCGGAGAATGCGAGTTGCGGCTCGATCCGTTCGAGGACGGCTACCAGTTCCTCAACGAGATCAAGGGCGCGTCGATTCCCGGGCAGTACATCCCGGGTGTAGAGAAGGGCGTCGTCGAGGCGATGGAAGAGGGAAACCTGGCCAAATACCCCGTCACCAACGTATCGGTGGCCGTCTACGACGGTCAGTTCCATCCGGTCGACTCGTCCGAGTTGGCGTTCAAGATGGCGGCGCGACATGCATTCCGAGAAGCGTTCGACAAGGCGAATCCATGCCTGTTGGAGCCGATCATGCACGTGGACGTCCGCGTGCCGGAGGAGTTTACCGGTGACATCATCTCCGATCTCAACGGCCGGAGAGGTCGCATCCTGGGCATGGACCCCGAGGGGAAAGTGACGATTGTGCGTGCGGAAGCCCCGCTGTCCGAGATGCAGTCTTACGCATTGGATCTCAAGTCTCGCACGCAAGGACGCGCGACGTTCCAGATGTCGTTCACCAAGTATCAGCCTGTCCCGGGGAACATCCAGGACAAGGTTATCGCACAGGCGAAGCAAGAAGAGGAATGAACGTCGAACAGTACATGCAGCCGGGTGTGACCACCCTGCCACCCGACACGCCGCTATCGGTCGTTCGGGCGACGATGGACGAGCACGGCTTCGGCCTGTTGTTGATCGCGACGGCCGAGGGTGTGTTGACGGGCTTCATCACCCGTGCGGGGTTGAAGGACGTCAAGGATTGGGACGCGCCGGTGGACAAGATGACGCATCCGGCGAAATTCTCCGTTTGTCCGAGCGACACGCTGGAGAAGGCGGCACTGATCATGCTCGCCAACCGGCTCGTCGTCTTGCCCGTGGTCCAGGACGAGCGCCTGATCGGCGTCATCACTCAGGCCGAGTTGCTCAAAGGGCTCACGCGGGCCCTCGGCGTTGGACTGGAGGCGACGCGATTCACCGCCAAGATCCGTGCCGGGTCGACGGACGTGTATCGATTGTTGGATGTCCTGAAGGCCCACGGCGCGTCGCTGATCAGTCTCGTGCAGGGCAACGGGAACGGCGACGATCGCGAGGTCATTCTTCGGATTCAGAATGCGGAGGACAAGGACCGCCTTTGTGCCGATCTCGAAGCGGCGCTTCGAGCGTCCGACGCTGAAGATACGCCCGAAGATGCGGAATGATCTCCCTTGCGATCGAGACCTCGTGTCCTGAAGTCCTGGTCGACATCACGCAGAGGATCTCTCAGTGCGTGTGTGACACCGGCGTCGAGAACGCGATCTGCCTGGTCCACTGCCCTCACACGACTGCGGGATTGACCATCAATGAATGCGCCGACCCCGCCGTTGCACAGGACCTGTTGACCGGGCTCGAGCGGTGCGTGCGCGATGCCGGTGCATGGAGACATGCGGAAGGCAATTCCCCGGCGCACGTAAAGGCCAGTCTGGTCGGCGCTTCGGTCGTGGTTCCCGTCCACGACGGGCGGCTGGCGCTGGGCCGTTGGCAGGGGATCTTTCTGTGCGAATTCGATGGACCTCGAACGCGCGAGGTCACGGTACAAATCCTGTCTTGAACCCTCAGGATCGGTTAAGTACAATCCGCGCGAATCGAGTTGAGGTGCCAGCGTAGCTCAACAGGCAGAGCAACGGTTTTGTAAACCGTAGGTTGCCAGTTCGATTCTGGCCGCTGGCTCAGTTCGATTTTGTAGGAGGGGTACCGAAGCGGCCAAACGGGGCGGACTGTAAATCCGTTGGCGTACGCCTACGAGGGTTCGAATCCCCCCCCCTCCACCAGGTAGTTGTGTTGTATTGGGAGTTTCGGTTACACTCCTCGGTCGGAGGATCGAGACGCCCGTGTAGCTCAGGAGGTAGAGCACCCCCTTGGTAAGGGGGAGGTCGTCGGTTCGACTCCGATCGCGGGCTCTTGCTCGTGGCGGAGCCATTCCATCATTGAGAGAAAAACACTTCGAGACGGCGAGAGGCTTGTCTCACAGGAGGTTTAGGCGATGGCGAAAGAAGCATTCGTGAGGGATAAGCCTCACCTTAACATCGGAACGATCGGTCACATCGACCACGGGAAGACGACGTTGACGTCGGCGATCACCGGTGTCCTCTCAACGCGAGGCTTCGCGAAGAAGATGGCGTTCGAGGACATCGACAACGCGCCCGAAGAGAAGGCACGCGGGATCACGATCAACGTTCGTCACGTCGAGTACGAAACGGACAAGCGCCATTACGCGCACATTGACTGTCCGGGTCACGCGGACTACATCAAGAACATGATCACCGGCGCCGCCCAAATGGACGGCGCGATCCTTGTTGTGGCCGCTTCGGATGGACCGATGCCGCAGACGCGAGAACACGTCCTGCTGGCACGCCAGGTGAACGTTCCCGCATTGGTCGTTTTCCTGAATAAGGTCGACCAGGTGGACGATCCCGAACTCATCGATCTCGTCGAGATGGAGATCCGCGACCTGTTGTCCGAGTACGAATTCCCGGGCGACGAGGTGCCGATCATCCGCGGGTCCGCGCTGGCCGCCATGGAGCACATGGAGGAAGTGGACCACGAAGCCACCAAGTGCATCACGGAACTGATGCAGGCCGTCGACGACTACGTGCCGGAGCCGGACCGTGAAGAAGACCGCCCGTTCCTGATGCCGGTCGAGGACATCTTCTCGATCAAGGGACGCGGAACCGTCGTCACCGGTCGTGTCGAGCGCGGAAAGATCACTCCTGGTATGGAGATCGAAATCGTCGGCGTGCACGACGAAGTCACAAAGACGGTCGCGACCAGCCTCGAGATGTTCAACAAGACGCTCGATTACGCAATCGCCGGCGACAACGCAGGCGTTCTGCTTCGCGGAATCGACAAGGACGAGGTGGAGCGCGGGCAGGTGCTGGCGGCGCCGAAGACGATCACGCCTCACCGGAAGTTCGAAGGCGAGATCTACGTGCTGACCAAGGACGAGGGCGGGCGTCACAAGCCGTTCTTCACCGGCTACAAGCCGCAGTTCTTCTTCCGCACGACGGACATTACCGGTACTGTCGCATTGCCTGAAGGCGTCGAGATGATCATGCCTGGTGACCACGTCAAAGTGTTCGGCGAGCTGATCCACCCTGTCGCCATGGACGAGGGTCTGCGCTTCGCGGTTCGCGAGGGCGGCAAGACCATCGCCTCGGGCGTCGTGACCAAGATCATCGAGTAGAGGATCGAGGGAATCGACCATGGCGAAAAAAGGTGAGACCGTCGTTCATGTGACCCTCGCGTGCAGCGAGTGTTCGCGCCGCAACTATCACACGCGGCGCAACAAGAACAACACGCGCAATAAGCTTGAACTGATGAAGTATTGCAAGTGGGACAGAAAGCACACGTTGCACAAGGAGGTCTAGTCCACGATTGACTAGGCATACAGGCCCGTAGCTCAATTGGAAGAGCGTCCGACTCCAAATCGGAAGGCTGGGGGTTCGAGCCCTCCCGGGCCTGCAACACGAGGTGAACAAAGGCATGTTCGAACGAATCACGACCTACTTCAAGAGTGTGCGAACCGAGATCGCGCGTGTCAGCTGGCCGACCCGTAACGAGGTGATCACGCTGACCGCGTTGATCCTCCTGCTGGTTGTCTTCTTGACGCTCTACATCTGGGGCATTGACGGGATCTTCGGGACGCTCATCAAGTTACTCGTCAGAACGAGCTAGGGGAGCCATGCGGCTGAAGAAGTGGTACGCCATCCAAACCTATGCAGGGTCCGAGTTGAAGGTCAAGGAAGACCTCAACGAGCGGATCCGTAAACGTGGTTGGGAACGTGCTGTCGAGCGTTTCTCGATCGAAGGCGAGGACACGTTCTTCCTCGTTCCGGTCGAGGAGGTCATTACGTCGCGAAGCCGTCGCGGCGCCAGCACCGAGTACCGCATTCCGTACGAGTACGACATGGTCGCCAAGCCGAACGAGCGCGTTCAGCGCGGCGACGTGATCGCTCGGAAGCCACCTCGGCACATGGAGGAAGCGGCGAAGATCAGCGAGGTCGAGTCGATGCAGCGCATCATCGTCGAGATGACGAACCGCAACGAAGAGGTGTACCTCGTTCCCGCGGACAAACGCATCCGGCGTGACATCCGCATCGGCGAGAAGATTCGCAATGGTGTGCCGCTGACCTCGGATTCGGATGAGAAGTACGTGGTCGTGAATCGCGGCGTCATCGTGTCCAGAGACAAGATCCGTCGTGTGACGTTCGAATACGAAGGCGATAAGGAAAAGAAGCGGATCATTCCCGAGAAGTACGTCGCCCGCATCCGTAGCGGGATGGCGCTCGAGGCGGGAGATCCGATCGAGACGGAAGATCACATTGCCAGCCGCGCGTCGGGCCTGCTGAAGGTCAAGGAATACAAAGACAAGCGGATCGTGACGATCCAGCGGATCGAGAAGCGGCGGCTGTTCCCGGGGTATGTCTTCGGGCGAATCGGTCTCGAGGAAGAGCAGATGATGGAACTGATCGACGGCATCAAGGGCGCCGTTCGCTACGTCGGCTCGCGCTACAAGCCGATGCCGATCGAAGGTCCGGAGATGAAGTTGATCAAGCGCAAGGCGGGCTTGCTGGCGATTCCGTCCGCGGCTGCGGCTGCGGATGCCGGCGACGCGGGCGACGACCACAAGGAACCGCGCATCGAGATCGACTTCACCGTCGGCGAGGTTGTGGAGATCATCGACGGACCGTTCGCGGACTTCACCGGCTCGATCAAAGAGATTGACAAAGAGGCGGAAGAGCTGACCGTCATGGTCAAGATCTTCGGACGTGAAACGCCCGTGCGCCTCGGATTCGAAGGTATTGAGAAACTGTAGAGAATCAGCAACAACCACCAAGACAGGGGAGGAGGCCGTATGTCAAAGACTGTAGTCGCGAAGATCAACCTGCAGATTCCTGCAGGCCAAGCGACGCCCGCGCCTCCGGTTGGACCCGCCCTCGGTGAGCACAAACTCAACATCATGGACTTCTGCAAGAAGTTCAATGACGCCACGAAGGGGGAGACACCCGGGGTCATCATCCCCGTGGTGATTTCCGTCTACATGCGTGGCGACTACGACTTTGTGCTCAAGCAGCCTCCGGCTGCCGAGTTGATCAAGATGGCGGCGGGAATCCAATCCGGATCGGCGGAACCGCACATGATCAAGGTTGCTCGAATCACCAAAGAGCAAGTGCGGAGAATCGCTGAGCGCAAGATGCCCGACCTCAACACGTACAAGTTGGAGTCGGCGATGCGCATCATCGAAGGTACGGCGCGGAACATGGGCGTGGAGGTGATCGGCGAATGAGGCACAGCAAGCGCTATTCCGGCGCGGCCACGCTCGTCGAGCCGAAGGCCACGTACGGACTGCAAGATGCCGTCGACAAACTGAAGGCGACGGCGACTGCGAAGTTCGACGAGACGGCCGAAGTCACGTTCGTGTTGGGGATCATCCCATCGCGCGTCAACATCCGCGGTACATGCAATCTACCGAACGGAACAGGAAAGACCGTCCGCATCCTCGCGTTTGCGAAGGGGGAGGCGGTGGCGGAGGCAGAGGGCGCCGGCGCCGACTTCGTCGGAGGTGAGGACCTCGCCAAACGCATTCAGGACGGCTGGTTTGAATTCGACAAGGTCGTGGCGACGCCCGACATGATGCCGGTGGTCGGAAAGCTCGGTAAGGTTCTCGGCCCGCGAGGCATGATGCCGAGTCCCAAGACCGGGACCGTGACCAAGGACATCGGACAAGTGATTTCCGAGTTGAAGGGCGGAATGGTCGAGTTTCGTTCCGACCGTCACGGCGTGATTCACACGCTGTTCGGTAAGGCGTCGTTCGAAGCGGACGCGCTGAAGGACAACCTGGCGGAGATCATTCGAAGCGTCGCCGAGCGGCGACCCGAGGAAGGGATTCGTGGGCGATACATCCGCAAGGTCAGTATCGCGTCCACGATGGGACCCGGAATCGCGGTGGACGCGGCGGACATCAATCAGATCGCGGAATCCACGGAGTAGGTGCTCGAGATGCCAACACAAGCAAAGATTGACGAAGTCGCACGCTTGAAGGAGAAGTTCGCGAGCGCCGTATCGCTGGTACTGGCTGACTACCGTGGCGTCGATGCCAACCAAATGGTCGAGCTTCGCGAGAAGTTCACCAAGGAAGGGTTGGAGTACCGGGTCGTCAAGGATACGCTGGCGCGCATTGCGGCGGACGAAGCCGGAATCGACGGATTGGCCGAGATGTTCGACGGTCCGATCAGCGTGGCGCTGTCGTACGAGGATCCGGCGATCGCATTCAAGCTGTCCGATGAGTGTCGGAAGCAGTTCTCCCCGAATTACACCCTGAAAGGGGGCATCTTCGAGGGAGCGATCGTGCCGGAAGGCGAAGTGGCGAAGTACGCCGCCTTGCCGTCGCGCGAGGAGCTTCTGACCAAGCTGGCGTACCTGCTGTCCAGTCCGATGAGAGCCATGGCGTTCATGCTGCAGGCGAAGATTCGAGAACTGGGCGTCGTCCTGAATGAAGTGAAGAAACAACGCGAGGATCAGAAAGAGGAGGCTTAACCAAGATGGCAAAAGAAGATATCCTTCAACAGATCGAAGAGTTGTCGGTAAAGGAGCTGGCTGAGCTCGTCGAGATGTTCGAGGAGCGATTCAACGTCTCAGCGGCGATGGCAGCACCTGTTGCAGTGGCCGCGGCGCCTGCCGCGGGCGGAGACGCCGGAGCCGAGGCCGCCAGCGAGACGCTGAAAGTCGTCATGACCAGCGCCGGACAGAAGAAGATCCAAGTGATCAAGGAAATCAAAGAGATCACGGGCAAGGGTCTGAAGGAATGCAAGGATCTCGCTGACAATCTCCCGGCCACGATCAAAGAAGACGTGTCCGGCGACGAGGCGACGAGCATCAAGGAGAAGTTGGAGGCGGCTGGAGCTGAAGTCGAACTGCAGTAACGCGAGGGTACGCCCGATCGAAAGCTGGTTCTGAACGCCTGCCTTGAGGTGCTCGTCACCTCAGGGCAGAGCGTTCTTTCAAGGGGTGAAGATGAGGTATCGAGAGAGAAAGTCATACGGACGGATTCAGCAAATCCTTCCCCCGCCGTACTTGCTGCAGGATGTGCGCAAGTCGTTTGAGGAGTTTGTCGAGCACGGCATCACGCGCGCATTCGCCGAAATCTCGCCCATCGAAGGGCACGGCAAAGACGGATTGGTTCTGGAACTTGTCGATCCCTATCTCGGAGAGCCCCGCAATTCGGAGTTGGAGTGCAAGGACAAGGACCTCACGTTCTCGCGTCCACTTCGGGTGACCGCTCGCCTGTTGCAGGAAGGCAAGGAGATTCAGGAGACCGAGCTTTACATCGGCGACTTCCCGATGATGACCGGGCGAGGAACCTTCATCATCAACGGGTCGGAGAACGCGTTGGTCAACGAACTCACGCGTGCGCCGGGCGTGTACCTCACACAGGAGGACACCCAACAGTTCAAGGGCCACATCCTTCCGGAAATGGGCGCCTGGCTGGAGATCGTCCTCGACACCCGACGCGCTACGTTGCGAGCACACCTCGACCGCAAGGCGAAGGTGCCGGCGACCACGCTGTTGAAGGCGCTCGGATTCGACACCCCTCGGCTCCGACGCTACTTCAGTTTCGAGGCCGCGCCGATCACCGCCGCGCACCTGGAATCGTACGTCGGGTATCTGGTTGCGCACGACGTGGACACGGGAGGAGAGGAACCGCTCCTGCTGGCCGGCCAAACGTTGCAAGAGGAGCACCTGCCGATTCTGGAGAAGGCGAAGGTGAAGTCGCTGCGGCTGGTGGACCGATATGTGCAGCACGCGATGGAAGAGGATCAGACAACGACGCAGGAGGAGGCGCTCCGCGCGGTGTACCGCCGATTGCGTCCGTCCGATCGTTCGTCACCCGCGCAGATGGGCGAGTACATCGAGCATCTGTACTTCCATCCGACCAGCTACCATCTGTCCGAGGTCGGCCGGTTCAAGGTCAACCGAAAGCTCGGACTGCAACTGAAACAGCCTGCGCTGTATCTGGCCGACATCGTTCGGACGATTCGGCTGCTGCTTCAAGTGCCCACCGATCCGGCGTTGTTGGATGAGAAAGACCACCTGGCGAACAAGCGCGTGCGGTTGCCCGGCGAGCTCGCAGAGAACGCCATCCGTACGGGTCTGGTTCGCATGGCGAGGATCGCGCGCGACAAGCTGTCCAAGTACGCGCTGGACGAGAAGGACACGATCCGACGGATCATCTCGACGCGCACGGTGCAGGGCGCGATCAACCAGCTGTTCTACACAGGCCGTTTCTCGCAATTCCTCGAGCAGACCAACCCGTTGACCGAGCTGACGCACAAGCGCCGACTGAACGCGCTCGGCGGAGGGTTGACCAAGCGCAGGGCGAAGATCGAGGTTCGAGACGTTCACTCCTCGCACTACGCGCGCATCTGCCCGATCGAAACCCCGGAAGGTCAGAACATCGGACTGATTACGTCGCTGGCGTGCTACGCGAGCGTCAACGAGTTCGGGTTCCTTGTGGCTCCCTACCGGAAGGTGGAGAACGGCAAGGTGACGGATCAGGTCGACTATCTGATGGCCGACGACGAGGAGCACCTGAAGATCGCGCCCGCGACGACGCCGATCAGCAAGAGCGGCAAACTGATGGGCGAGCGGATCGAGGTGCGGACGGGCCGGGAAGAGGTGTACCTCGTCCCGCCGAAGGAAGTCGACTACATCGGCGTGTCTCCGCAAGCGTTGGTCGGCATCTCGTCGGCGTTGATTCCGTTCCTCGAACACGACGACTCGAACCGCGCCCTGATGGGCGCGAACATGCAACGCCAATCCGTCCCGCTGTTGCGTCCGGAGGCCCCGCTGGTCGGGACCGGGCTGGAGCGTCAAGCGGCGATGGACTCGGGCATGTTGCTTGTTTCCGAGAACGAAGGCGTCGTCGAATCGGTGGACGCGCGCGAGATCGTGATCAAGAAGGGGCGCAAGAAGCATGCGTACCCGCTCGTCAACTTTGCACGATCGAATCAAGACACGATTCTGCACCAACGTCCGGTTGTCTCCGAGGGCGACGAGGTGAAGGTCCATGACTTGCTGGCGGACGGACCGTCGAGCGACAACGGTGAGCTGGCGCTCGGTCGCAACCTCCTGGTCGCCATCATGCCGTTCGACGGATACAACTACGAGGACGCCATCGTCGTCTCCGACCGGCTGGTTCGAGAGAACCTGCTCGACTCGGTCCACATCGAGGAGTTCGAGGTGAAGGCCGAGGAGACGAAGCTCGGACCGGAGGAGATCACCGCCGACATTCCCAACATCTCGAAGGAAGACCTGAAGAACCTCGACGAACACGGGATCGTCCGTGAGGGAACGGTGATTCGTACCGGCGACATCCTCGTCGGTAAGATCACGCCTCGCGGCGAGTCCGAACCGACGCCGGAAGAGAAGATCTTCCGATCGATCTTCGGCGAACGTGCACGCAACGTCCGTAACACGTCGCTGCGTATGCATCCGGTGGCAGGCACGGCCAAGGTCATCCGCGTGAAGAAGTTCTCCCGCGATCAGGGAGACGAACTCGATGCCGGCGTGAACGAACTGGTCAAGGTGTTCGTGGCGCAACGAAAGACCGTCTCGATCGGCGACAAGCTGGCCGGCCGTCATGGCAACAAGGGCGTCATCTCCACGGTTCGTCCGATGGCGGAAATGCCCTTCCTGCCCGATGGAACACCGGTGGACGTTGTCCTGAATCCGATGGGCGTGCCGTCGCGAATGAACCTGGGCCAGATCTTCGAAGCCAACCTCGGATGGCTTGCGCACCTGAAGGGGGAGCTGGCGGCGACGCCGATCTTCGACGGTGCCCAAGAGGACGAGATTCTCGAGGGGCTGCGAGAAGAGCGCGAGAAGGCGGGCCTGGCCGAGGGCGACAACTACGACGGGAAGGTCGTCTTGCGTGACGGGCGCACCGGCAAGCCGTTCGCTCGCCCGATCACCGTCGGCTACATGTACATTCTCAAGCTCGAGCACATCGCGGACGAGAAGATCCACGCGCGCTCGACGGGCCCCTACGCCCTGATCACCCAGCAGCCGCTGGGCGGCAAGGCGCAGTTCGGAGGCCAGCGTCTCGGAGAGATGGAAGTCTGGGCTCTCGAAGCCTATGGTGCATCGGCGCTGTTGCAGGAGATGCTGACCGTCAAGTCCGACGACACGCGCGGACGTATCCAGCTCTACAAGGCGATCTTGAAGGGCGAGGAGTTCCCGCTGCCGGGACTTCCGGAATCGTTCAAGGTCCTGCTGCGCGAGTTGCGTAGCCTGGGGCTGTACCCGCGCGTCTACGACAAGAACGATCATGAAGTCGACATTGCCTAGCGAGGACGAAGAGGGCGAAGAACGCGCTGCGGGCTTCGTCCTCTTCCGATCGTCCCGGCAAGACTACGAGTACCTGATCCTCCGTCATCGAGGCGAAGAGTACTGGGCATTCCCCAAGGGCCGCCTCGAGGACGGCGAGGCCGACCTCGAGGCGGCGCTGCGCGAAGTCGGCGAGGAAACGGGCATCCACCACCTTCGGCCGGTGGAGGGCTTCCGTCGCATCAGTCGGTACCGATTCGCGAGGGGCGGGGCGACGGTCGACAAGACTGTCGTCTATTACCTCGGCGAGGCGCTGGATGCGGACGTCATTCTCTCCAGCGAGCACGTGGACTACCGCTGGGCGTCGCACGCGGACGCATCGCGGATTCTCACCTACACGGAGAGCCGAGACGTGCTCGATGCGGCGCACGAGCGCTTGACCGGAACCTCACGCGCGCGACACACGGAACGCACCCGGTCGTCCTAGAACTCGGGACGGAAAGCGAGGGACCATGGAACGTGCAGCGGAGTACGCGCAGCGGCGGTCCGAACTCCATGCATTGATGCTGGAGCGGGCAAACCTGCCGACGAAGCGATTTCTGGCGCTGGATCACGATGTGTACCAGGACGGAGCACTACACCGACCGGAGAAGGAACTGATGGGGCTGGTGGCGTCGACCGTGCTGCGCTGCGACGACTGTGTCCGTTACCATCTGATCGAAGCCGTGCGGCATGGTGTCTCGGAAGCACAGATTCTCGAAGCCCTGGACATTGCGCTGGTGGTCGGCGGATCGATCACGATTCCCCACATCCGCCATGCACTGGCGTTTCTGGATACGATCGAACCGGAGAACAAACAGAGCAGTACTCGAGAGGAGGCGTGATGGGCAAGCTTTCGTTCATCGAGCAGGCGATTGGCGACCTGCATGACAAAGGGCTGTACAACACGATTCGCACCATGGAAGGGCCGATGGGCGCCTGGGTCGAGATCGACGGGCGGCGTCGCCTCAATCTGTGTGCGAACAACTACCTCGGATTCGCCAACGATCCGAGGCTCAAGCGCGCGGCGATCGACGCCATCGAGGCCTACGGTGTCGGTCCTGGCGCCGTTCGTTCGATCGCGGGCACGATGACGCTTCATCTCGAACTCGAGAAAGCGATTGCCCGATTCAAGGGAACGGAAGCCGCGCTGTCGGTTCAGTCCGGTCTGAACACAAACCTTGCGGTGATTCCCCTGCTGATGGGGAAAGAAGACGCCATCTTCACCGACGAACTCAACCACGCGTCGATCATCGACGGCATTCGCCTGACCAAGGCGAAGCGCGTCATCTTCGCGCACCGGAACGTGGACGAGCTGGCGGCACGGTTGGAGGAGAACAAGGACATCGAGAAGAAGCTGATCGTCACCGACGGCGTGTTCTCGATGGACGGCGACCTTGCACCGCTTCCGGAGATCGTCGAGGTCGCCGAGAAGTACGACGCAATGGTCATGGTCGATGATGCCCACGGCGAGGGCGTGCTCGGCAGTCACGGCCGCGGCATCGCCGATCACTTCGGCCTTCACGGCCGCGTGGACATCGAGTGCGGAACGATGTCCAAGGCGTTCGGCGTCATGGGCGGGTACATCGCCGGCAAGGCGATCTTGGTCGAGTATCTGCGGCAACGTGCGCGACCGTTCCTGTTCTCGTCGGCGGCGACACCGCCGGACGTCGCCGCCTGCATTGCCGCCATCGAAATCCTCGAGGCGTCCGACGAGCCCGTTCGGAAACTGTGGGAAAACGCCGACTACTTCACCGGCGAGCTGAAACGTCTGGGCTTCGATTGCGGCCACAGCGAGACGCCGATCACGCCGGTGATGCTGGGCGAAGCCCAGACCGCGTGGGCGTTCTCGAAGCGGCTGTTCGAGGAGGACATCTTCGCCACCGCCATCGCGTTTCCCACCGTGCCGCGGGGCAAGGCGCGCATTCGTGCGATGTTGTCGGCGGCGCACAGCCGAGACGATCTCAACCTCGCGATCGAGAAGTTCGCGGCCGTCGGGCGCGAGCTGGGAGTGATCTAGATGAGCAAACTACAGTTGGAAACCGCGGCCGCACCCGCCGCTGTCGGACCGTACTCGCAGGGGATTGCCGCCGGGCGGCTCGTGTTCACCTCCGGGCAACTGCCGATGATCGATGGCGCGTTGGTGACCGACGATGCTGCTGCCGCCGCACGCGCATCGCTGGCCAACGTGAAGGCGGTCCTCGAAGCGGGACACGCGACGTTGGCCGATGTCGTTAAGGTGACCGTGTATCTGAAAGACATGGACGACTTCGCCGCGGTCAACGGCGTGTACGGCGAGTTCTTCCCCGCACCCCATCCCGCGCGGTCATGCGTTCAGGTGGCGAGATTGCCGCTTGACGCGCCGGTGGAAATCGAAGCGATCGCCTACATTCAATAGCCCATGAGTATCGAGGAACGAGTCGTGGATCCCAGCTTCTTCGACGCGCATTGCGATACGGCGATGAAGGTGCTGGACGACGGAGAGGACTTCCTCCAGCCGGGAGGACGCAAGCATCTGTCCTTCCCGGGGATGGTCGAAGCGGACGTTCGTGCGCAGATCTTCGCGTGCTTCGTGTTGAGCGCACAGCATCCGGGACGCGAACGGGCACGTGCGCTCGAAATGATCGACACGGTCTACGAGATGGTCGCTGCAACGGACGGGCGGCTGTCGCTTGTGACGGCCGCATCCGACCTTGATCGCGCCTTTGACGGCGGCCCCCGGGCCGCGATCCTGGCGTTGGAGGGGGCGGATCCTCTGGGCGATCGTGCGGACGCCATTCACGAGTTCTATGAACGCGGGGTGCGGAACGTGATCCTGGCCTGGCAGGACAACGCATTCTCGGGAACGGCGTTCGGCTCGAACACGCCGCTGACGCCTCAGGGACGACGGCTCGTGGGCCTGTGCGAGGAGCTGGGCATCGCCGTGGACGTCTCTCACTTGTCGGACGCCGCGTTTGAGGAGGTCGTTCACCTGACCGAGAAGCCGTTCGTGGCGAGCCACTCGAATTGCCGGGCCCTCAGCCCGAATCTGCGCAACCTGACGGATGACATGATCCGGACGCTGGCCGACCGGGGCGGCGTCATGGGGATCAACCTGTCGCCGAGCTTTCTCGATACGGCGTTCGACAACGCCGTGAAACCGCTGCGAGCCGCCGTGGAACAGCCTGGCGTCTCGAATGCCGAGAAACGACAACTGTACGACCGGATGCTGGCAATCCCCCGCCCACCGCTGGGCCGAGTCGTGGAGCACATCCTTCACGCCATCAACGTCGGTGGTGAGGATTGCATCGGCTTCGGCGGCGACCTCGACGGGATCGGGCAGACGCCGGCGAATCTGGACACCGTCGCTGACTACCGGCAATTTCCCACGATGCTGCGCGACGCCGGACTGTCCGAACGTCAGATCGCAAAGGTGTGCTACGGCAATTTCCGGCGGGTCTTCGTCGAACTCCTACCCGGTTGATCCGCGCTGCTGCCACAGCGCGTACAGCGGACCGAGAGCGGATCGATAGCGGTCGGCCAAGACCTCCGGGTCGACGGACTCGGGCTCGTTGAACAGGGTTGCGTAGGGCACGGCAATGTCGCCGGCCTGAATCCAGCCCGTGGGTTCGCCTGCAATCGCGTTCCAGTCGTCGGATCCGTACGTTCGTTCCATCTCGTCGCGCGGGACGGAGTGCGTCAGAATGCCGTGTCGCCGTTTCTCGTCGTATCGGGCGAGGTTTCGTCGCCACGACTCCTCGAACGAGACGGACACATACAAGGCGGCGGCGCGGCGGAGGATTTCCGGTGAAATGCGTGCGAGCGCGTCCCGGTAACCGGAGGGGCCGCCGCGGGAGAACTCGACGATCGTCGTGCGATGACTCGCCGGGAGGGCAAACGAGGACGTTGCGCCGACGCGTTCGTTGATTCGGTCGATGAGCATTCCCCAGACGGCATCGTCGGCGACGGCGTAGTTGCCGTCACATCGTCTGGAGGCGCGGCGCTCGCGTCCGGCGGCCTCCCACGCATCATCCCAGAGGAAGAGATCCCACAGGATGGGAAAATCGTCAACCACCTCGAACGGCGCCAAGAAGAACTCGCGGGCGCGATGGTCCGACGACAGACCGGACATGAAGTCGATGAATTCCGATTTCCCGCTGGCAGGACGGCCGAGCAGCAGCAACACGTCGAACGTCTCTTCGTTAGGGAGCGCGGCGATCCCGTACTCGAGTTCGAGGAAGGACGTGACGTCCTCTACGACGTCCGATACGCGGCGGTCGGCATCGATGTGTACGAGTGGGGAGGCGTGCTCCGCGTGCCAACGGTCGAGTTCGTTCAGCATCCGCTGCAACGCGGGCCCGTCGACGTCGAATCGTGACGTGGCGCGCGCGGCTTGTCGTCCCAACGACTCGGACACCGGCAGATCCAGCCGGAGGTACGCATCCGGCTTCGGCAGAGACGCTGCGATCGTCGGATACAGCTCGAGAAAGTCGCGGTCGCCCAATGCAGCAGCGTATGCGTAATGCACGCCGAGGTGCGATTCCTCCAGGCACAAGTCGCCGCGGCGAATCGTCTCGTGAATCAGGGCATTCCGATCGGGAAGCGCACGACGGATCGCCTCGGCAAGGCGTGCCCGCTCGCCGAACAGATCGATCCCCTGTTCGAGAACCAGGGTCTTGACCAATTCGGGAAGAACACGAACGCGTTGCGGATAGAACCGGGCCAGCAGCTCGAGCATCTCGCTCTTGCCGACGGCGGGGAGCCCTTCTACGACGACATAGTCCATCGAACACCTCTTGCCGGCTATTGTACCCGGGGGCGCGTGAGACGTACCAGACGGCAACGTGCCCACACAAGGACTCGCACTGCCGGGCGCGTTCTGTATAATGGGCCACCTCGGAAAGGAGCCTACGGAATTGAAGGATCTGATTATCGTCGAATCGCCGACGAAGGCACGCACGATTGGACAGTACCTTGGAGACCGATACCACGTCCTCTCCTCGCAGGGGCACGTGCGCGATCTTCCCAAGAACGATCTCGGAGTCGACATTGAGAAGGGGTTCGAGCCGAAGTTCGAGTCGCGGCGCACCAAGAACCTGTCCGAATTGCGCCAGGTGGCCAAGGATGCGGAACACATCTTTCTGGCGACGGACCATGACCGGGAAGGCGAAGCGATTGCGTTCGATCTGTACACGATCCTCAATCGCGTCGTGAAGAACGACGATGCCTTCTCCCGCTTGATCTTCAATGAGATCACGCGCCCCGCGATCCTCGATGCGCTCAATCACGCATCCGAGATCGACCTTCCGAAGGTGGAGGCGCAGCGGACGCGACGCATCCTCGACCGTCTTGTGGGATATCTGGTGAGCCCTCTGCTGTCGAGAACGTTGGCCGGCAACCGGTTCGCCGGGCTGTCCGCCGGACGTGTGCAGTCGGTGGCGTTGCGGTTCCTTTGCGATCGCGAGGCGCGGATTGCGCACTTCACGCCGGAGGAGTACTGGGAGATCGACGTACACCTCCGCAACGGGGAACCGTTCACGGCGTCCGTGACGCAGCTGGACGGCGAGAAAATCGTCCTCGCCACCGAAGCGGACGCGAATCGAGCGGCCGAGGACATCCGTGCTGCGGACATCCAGGTGAAGGATGTCGAAGAGAAGAAGCGTCGCCGCCAGCCATCGCCGCCGTTCATCACCAGCACGATGCAACAGTCGGCGTCATCCCAGTTGGGGTTCTCTCCGAAGCGAACGATGCGTGTGGCCCAGGAGCTGTACGAGGGGATCGCGCTTCCCGAAGGCACGACCGGTTTGATCACCTACATGCGAACCGACTCGGTGCGGCTCTCCGACGAGGCGGTTTCCTCCGCTCGGAAGCTCATTGAGACGACGTATGGCGCCGACTATCTCGAGCCGAAGGTCCGCGCGTTCAAGAACAAGCGAGGATCCCAGGATGCGCACGAGGCGATCCGCCCGACGAACGTGGCGCGCACGCCGGACGAGGTTGCGGAGTACCTGTCACCGGACCAGTCGAAGCTCTACGCATTGGTCTACCGGAGATTCATTGCCACGCAGATGAAGCCCGCCGTCTACCGGCAGCGAAAGATCACCGTCGTCGCCGGGGCGTATACGTTGGAAGCGTCCGGAAGCACGATCGCATTCGAAGGCTTCCTCAAGGCGATGCCCGATGCGCGCAGCAAGGAGAAGGGGATCCCGGAGAACGTGAAGCCCGGCGACGCATTGGCCGTCGAGGACGTCGAGAAGCGGCAGAAGTTCACGGAGCCGCCGCGCCGATACTCCGAAGCCGGATTGATCAACCTCCTCGAAAAGGAAGGCATCGGCCGGCCGAGCACCTATGCGTCAATCATCTCCGTCATCCAGGAGCGCGGGTACGCGATCCGCGAAGGTGGAAGCCTCCGTCCGACGTTGCTTGGCCAAATGGTGGTCGACTTCCTGCAACGCTTCTTCTCGGAGACGATCGATCCACGCTTCACCGCGCACATGGAAGAGGATCTCGACGAGATCGAGGACGGCGCCATGTCCAGGCAGGCTGCATTGGAGGAGTTCTACGGGCCGTTTGCCGAGAGGCTGGCGGCGCTCGAGGAACAGGTGGAGTCCGACGGGACGCGGACCTTCCGAGTATCGACTGACGTGATGTGCAAGGAGTGCGGCGCGCCGATGGATCTGAAGTACTGGAAGGGATCGTTCTTCCTCGGATGCTCGCGCTATCCGGAGTGCAAGAGCACGGTCAACCTTCCGCCGGATGTCGCCGTCCGATACGGGGACGGAACGATCGCCGTCGCCGAAGGGCTTGCCGCCGTCGCCGCCACCGCACAAGAGACAATTCCCTGCGAGACGTGCGGGGGGACGATGGAACTGAAGACGGGACGATACGGCCGCTATTACAAATGTGCCAACCCCGAGTGCGGGGCCACGGCGTCCGTGTCGACCGGCGTCACCTGTCCGTCGTGCGGCATCGGGGAGCTGGTGGAGAAGCACAGCACGAAGCGGCGACGTACGTTCTACAGCTGTAACCGCTATCCCGACTGCCGTTTCGCCATCAGCGACCGTCCTGTCCGGACGTGCCCCGTGTGCGAAGAAGGCGTGCTGACCGAAAAGTCGAGCGGCCTCGTCTGCAGCAACAAGGCATGCGGGCATCGGATCGCTTCCGATGACGTAGCTCACGAAGCGGACGAAGGCGACGAGTGAGGAACGGGCGCTGCGTCCGCGATGGAATGGGTTGCGCGGGGGCTAGGCTGCTTCGGAGAGAAGCTTGAACCACTCCAGCTTCTGTTTCAGATCCGAGTCCTGGAGCTTGGCCAACGCTTCCTTCTGAATTTGGCGAACGCGTTCGCGGCTGATGCCGAACTCGACGCCGACCTCGTCCAGCGTCTTCGGCTGATAGTCATTGAGGCCGTAGCGCAGTTCGAGAATACGCTTCTCGCGGTCCGTCAGACGCTCTTCCAATGCTCGCTCCAGTTCCTGAACGAGCAAATGTTCGAACGTCTCACGCTCTGGGGACTCGACGGTGCCGTCTTCGATGAAGTCTCCGAGGACCGAGCCGTCGTCATCGTGGCCGATCGGCATATCGAGCGAGGTCATGCTCTGCGCCGTCTTCTTGGCCTTGATGATATTCTCGACGGTCGTTTCCAGCTCGGCTGCCAGCTTCTCGGGGGTAGGGAGTTCGCCGTTTTCTTTGAGGTAGTTGCGTTCGACTTGGTAGATCTTGCGGATGAGTTCGTTGATGTGCGTCGGGACACGGATGGTCCGCGAGCGATTGGTGATGGCTCGTAGGATGGCTTGACGGATCCACCAGGTGGCGTACGTCGAGAACTTGTACCCCTTCGTGTAATCGAACTTCTCGATGGCCTTCATCAGGCCGAGGTTCCCCTCTTGAATGAGGTCGAGGAACGGGAGTCCGCAGCCCCGATACTTCTTGGCGATGGAGACGACCAAACGGAGATTCGCTTCCGCCAGCTCCTCTTTGGCCCGCTGATCGCCGGCTTCGATCCTCTTGGAGAGCCGAACCTCGTCCTCGCGTGTCAGCAACGGGACGCGGCTGATCTCTCCGAAGTACGTACGGATCGGGTTGTCGGAACGGGCGGTTCGTTCTTCGGCGACGTTCCGCTTCCCCTCCGGCTTGTTGCTCAGATTCTTGCTGAGGTTAATGGTCGCTCTGGATTCCTTCATGCCACTCCTGATGATGCACATCGTTATCGAAACAGAATCGGACGACCTGGCTGGGTCCTCCGATCCTTTGGGTATTCTAGTTGCCTAGTGTACTTGTCGTCTTCGACTGCCTCTTCGTTTGCAAATGCCAGTATAGCACAATCGACGGGCGAAATGAAGAGGGGGAAAAGACGCGACTAGCAGAGAGGGGTTGGATCTGCGAATGCCGGGTTGTCCCGTACGGATGCCTACTTGCGAGGCAAGAACGCGATCAGCGCGGCGACGCCGAGGCCCACGAGAAGCCACAACGTCGCGGGGTCGTAGACCAACGGATCCGGCCGAGCGTTTCCCATCGCGACGGAGATCCCCAACGAGAACTCGGGGTCGAAGGTCCATGTCATCGGTATCGGCTCGTGCGTACGGAACTGGGCAACGAATCCGACGGACTCGAGCGGCCACACCTGGAATCCTCCCTTGAGCGAGAGGTGCGGGCTGAATCCCCAGGCCGTGCCGACGCGTCGCCATTGCAGCGTGAACCCGCCGCCGGCAAACGCATTGACCGGACCGACCCACGCCTTGACGGATGCGCCGACCGTTCCCTCGAACAGATCCGGATAGTGCGTCGGGTACGTTCCCAACTCGAACGTCGCGGTCAGGTTCTGAGACAGGAGAGCCTCCGCGGTCAGATAGGAGAACGATTCCGCCCAATCGACCGGAAGCGCGTAAGGGACGCCGACGGCGAACCCCAGCGCGAACGGAGCGGGCGCCAGTTCGGCGCCGGCCGGAACGCAGATCAAGCAGATCAGGCCCACGATCAGCACACTCACACGCTGTCTCATCGATCTCCTTCTTTCTGTCGCATGCTAGAGGGTGGTAACGTTCGCCGACAGGGCGCCGGGCACTTCGTGAGGGGAGCCGTGTCCCACGGCATACGGCGCAACGCGCACGCTTGCGCCGGCGCATCGCGCGGGTATGCTGTGCCTCGAGATGAACCTCCCCGTGCGAATCCGCGAGTTGAGCGCCGCCGACTACGAGGCCGTCGTCAAGATCTGGGACGGCGCCGGCCTGCCGTACCATCCGGACGGACGCGACGGACGTGCCTGGTACGAACGTGAAATCGGATCGGCGACGGCCGTCTTCTTGGGAGCGGACGTGGATGGCCGTCTTGCCGGCGTGGTTTTCGGGACGCACGATGGCCGGAAAGGGTGGATCAACCGGCTTGCCGTCTTGCCCGAGTTACGACGTCAAGGCATCGGTCAGGCATTGGTCGCCGAAGCGGAACGCCGCATCGTTGCTACCGGCATTCGCATCGTCACCTGTCTGATCGAAGGCGAGAACGACGCATCTCGGGGATTCTTCACCGCCCTCGGCTACGTCGCGCATCCCGACATCACGTACCACGCGAAACGCTGGTCCGCGGACTGGTAGACTACGCCGCCGTTCTTGTCGCGAACGTGTCGGCGTACGTCTAGAGCGTCGGTTCGACGGTTACGTTGGGAACGATGACCTGCTGGAACACCGGATCGGAGGGCTTCCCGCGTTCATCGATCACCAGGAGTTGCACCGTACGGGGCTGGTCGCTCTCATCGGGATAGCGAACGAGGAGGACCGGGACGTACACCGTCTTGCTCTCCTCGAGCGGCGTAAGAATCGTGACGTCGTCGCCAAACGTCCACTGGTACGTGGTGATGGCGTCGCCGTCGGGATCGGTAGACACGCTGGCATCCAACTGCACGACCAACGGATCTTCCGGATCGACGTCGTAGGTCACGAGGAAAGCGGCCTCCGGTGGCCGATTCAGGAAGTCGAGGCACCCTGTCAGACTTGCGACAACCATCAGCAACAGGACGATCAACGCAACGCAACGAAACGGCCTACTCCTCATCGTAACCTCCTCTACACGAACAGCGTAGCAGAAAGGGATAACGAAGGCGAATCGGCGCGGACTCAGGCGGCGAACGACGCCAGCGCGCGCACGAGCAGATCTCCAACGACGCGCACGCGGTAGTCGGCGGACGCGCGCACGTCGCTGATCGGATGCACATTCTCGCACGCCAACGCGCGGGCCTGCTCGATGCTCGTCGCATCCAGTGCCGCTCCGGTAAGCGCATCCTCGACGGCACGAAGCCGGAGTGGGGTGGGGGCGACCGATCCCGCGGCCACGCGGAGCTCCGAGATTCGGTTGTCGGCAATATCGGCGAGTACGCCGACGGACGCAATGGCGATGGTGAGCGCATTGCGACGCCCGACCTTGTGGTAGAACGTCCGCAACGAACCGCTGCCGAGGGGCAGACGAACCGTACGAACGAACGCACCGGACGGCAGCGCCGTACGTCCGGGACCGGTGATGAAGTCCTCGACGGGGATCCATCGTTCCGCGCCTTGCTCGACGATTTGCAGCTGCGCGTTGTACAGCAACAAGGGGACGGCGCTGTCCGCCGCCGGAGATGCGTTGACGAGGTTGCCGCCCAACGAACCGCGGTTGCGTATCTGGACGGATCCCAGCGAGCGAAGCGCTGACGTCAGCAACGGCGCGTGCTCTGCAACGATCGAGGATCGAAGGAGTTCGGCCTCCGGCGTGGCCGCGCCGATGTCGAGACCCTCCTCGTGCAACGAGATGCCGTGCATCGAGTCGAGATGGGTAACATCGAGCAACGTCTGCGGCCGGACGGCTCCGGCGCGCATCTTGATCAACAGATCGGTTCCACCGCAGATGATCGCCGTCTCGGAACGAGACAGCGCATCCAGCAGCTCTTGCTCATGAGTTATCCGTTGGAAGCGCACAGACGTTCTCCTTTCCAGGCCGAGAGGTCCTCGGGACGGTCGATGTCGTAGACGGCGCCGCGATCGCTCACGGG